>Ga0307970_1001282_pt1 | contig 13607 bp, 7 predicted proteins | sample OrgLakmetagen712_FD_202093 | JGI IMG/M metagenome (GOLD analysis project Ga0307970, IMG submission 202093) | Saline water microbial communities from Organic Lake, Antarctica - #712 | ecosystem: Environmental > Aquatic > Non-marine Saline and Alkaline > Saline | place: Antarctica: Organic Lake... | reverse complement strand
CGCCTGTACTAATACCGTACACGCAACGCTCGAATGCCCGGCCCTGGCCGGGCATTGCATTTGAAAGACTCCGCCTCGCACCTTAGCGAGTGAGCGGAGTTTTTGCTTTTCTACCAATCGCTGTCCCGCGTTCGCGCCGGGCAGTATGCTGAGCGCCTATGGCCGGCCTGATCCCGCAATCCTTCATCGATGACCTGCTCAACCGCACCGACATCGTCGATGTGGTGAGCTCGCGCATCCAGCTGAAGAAGACCGGCAAGAACTACAGCGCCTGCTGCCCGTTCCACAAGGAAAAGACCCCCTCCTTCACCGTCAGCCCGGACAAACAGTTCTACTACTGCTTCGGCTGCGGCGCCGGCGGCAACGCCCTCGGCTTCGTCATGGACCATGACCAACTGGAGTTTCCCCAGGCGATCGAGGAACTGGCCAAACGCGCCGGCATGGACGTGCCGCGCGAAGAAAGCGGCCGCGGACACAAACCCCGGCAGCCGGTCGACTCACCGCTCTACCCGCTGCTCAATGCCGCCGCCGAACACTACCGCCAGGCGCTGAAAAGCCATCCGCAGCGCAAGTACGCGGTGGATTACCTCAAGGGTCGCGGCCTGAGCGGCGAAATCGCCCGCGACTTCGGCATCGGCTTCGCCCCGCCCGGCTGGGACAACCTGCTCAAACACCTGGGCGCCGACGCCCTGCAGCAAAAGGTCATGATCGACGCCGGCCTGTTGATCGAGAACGCCGAAAACGGCAGGCGCTACGACCGCTTCCGCGACCGCATCATGTTCCCCATCCGCGACAGCCGTGGCCGGGTGATCGCCTTCGGCGGCCGCGTGCTGGGTGACGACAAGCCCAAGTACCTCAATTCGCCGGAAACCCCAGTGTTCCACAAGGGCCAGGAGCTCTACGGCCTGTACGAGGCGCGCAAGCACAACCGCGATCTCGACGAGATCATGGTGGTCGAAGGCTATATGGACGTCATCGCCCTGGCCCAGCAAGGTCTGCGCAACGCCGTGGCAACCCTGGGCACGGCCACCAGCGAAGAGCACCTCAAACGCCTGTTCCGCATCGTGCCCAGCGTGTTGTTCTGCTTCGACGGCGACGCCGCTGGCCGCAACGCCGCCTGGCGCGCCCTGGAGTCGACCCTGCCCAGCCTGCAGGACGGTCGCCGCGCACGCTTCCTGTTCCTGCCCGATGGCGAAGATCCGGACACCCTGGTACGCGCGGAAGGCACCGACGCCTTCCGCGCGCGCATCAACCAACACGCACAACCACTGGCCGACTACTTCTTCCATCAACTCTGCGAAGAAGCCGACCCGCGCTCGCTCGAAGGTAAGGCGCACCTGGTCACCCTGGCCGCACCATTGATCGACAAGATTCCCGGCAACAACCTGCGCGCCCTGATGCGTCAGCGCCTGAGCGAGATCACCGGCCTTTCCAGCGAAGCACTGAGCCAGGTCGCTGGCAGCGCACCGCGCAGCCACGCACCGAGCGCCAGCAGCCAGACGCCCAGCAGCGATTACCCGGATTATGGCGACATCCCCGATAGCGCCTACTACGACTCACTGCCGGACGTCGGCAGCTACGAGCAGCCAGCACCACCCCGGCAGCACTACGAGCGCAGCAGCGAAAGCGGCAAAGGTAGCTGGAAAAAGGATGGCGACGGCAAGTGGAACAAGAAGGGCAAGGGCGATTTCGCACCACGTGCCCCGCGCACTGCCGTGAGCGTCGAATCACCGCACCTGATCGCCCTGCGCACGCTGCTGCACCATCCACACCTGGCGCAGAAGGTCGAAGATGTCAGCCATTTCGCCGACGAAGACGACACCTACGCTCAGCTTCTCGTGGCCTTGGTCGGTGCTCTGCAGAAAACGCCCAACCTGCGTTCGCTGCAACTGATCGCCCGCTGGCACGGCACCGAACAAGGTCGCCTGCTGCGGGCGCTGGCGGAGAAGGAATGGCTGATTCAGGGTGACAACCTTGAACAGCAGTTTTTCGACACCATTACTACACTTGCAAATAGTCAATCGCAGAGGCGGCGTGAAAAGGCGCTCCGCAGCATCATTCATAAAAGCCCCAGCGAGCTCACAGACGAGGAGAAGACATTGCTCAGAGAGCACTACAGCTTGACCTCCTCGCAGAGCAGCAAGCCCCCAACTGGTGCCTAAAGCCAAAACCGAGGTATAATCCTCGGCTTGTTTTCAGCCCGCCAAGACCTTCAGTGGATAGGGTGTTATGTCCGTAAAAGCGCAACAGCAATCTCGTATCAAAGAGTTGATCACCCTGGGTCGTGAGCAGAAGTATCTGACTTACGCAGAGGTCAACGACCACTTGCCTGAGGACATTTCAGATCCTGAGCAGGTGGAAGACATCATCCGCATGATCAATGACATGGGGATCCCGGTACACGAGAGTGCTCCGGATGCAGACGCCCTGATGCTGGCCGATGCCGACACCGACGAGGCTGCAGCCGAAGAAGCCGCTGCCGCCCTCGCCGCCGTCGAGACCGATATCGGCCGCACCACTGACCCGGTGCGCATGTACATGCGCGAAATGGGTACCGTGGAACTGCTGACCCGCGAAGGCGAGATCGAAATCGCCAAACGCATCGAGGAAGGCATCCGCGAAGTCATGAGCGCCATCGCTCACTTCCCCGGCACCGTCGACGGCATCCTCGCCGAGTACACCCGCGTTACCACCGAGGGCGGCCGCCTGGCCGAAATCCTCAGTGGCTACATCGACCCGGATGACGGCAGCGTACCCGACGAAGCCGCCGCCCCAGTTCCCGTCAAGGAAGGTGCCGCTGCTGAAGCAAGCGACGAAGAAGAAGAAGACGAGAGCGGCGACGACGAGGAAGAAGAAGGCGATGGTGGCCCCGACCCGGAAGAAGCGGCTCGCCGTTTCACTGCCGTTGCCGAGCAGCTGGAAAAAGCCCGCAAGGCGCTGAAGAAGCATGGTCGTGGCAGCAAGCAGGCCATCGAAGAGCTGGCCACCCTGGCCGAGCTGTTCATGCCGATCAAGCTGGTGCCCAAGCAGTACGACGCCCTGGTCACCAAGGTGCGCGACGCCCTCGACCGTCTGCGTGCGCAAGAACGTGCCATCATGCAGCTGTGCGTACGTGATGCGCGCATGCCACGTGCCGACTTCCTGCGTCTGTTCCCGGGCAACGAAATCGACATGGATTGGGCCGCCAACCTGGCCAAGGGCAAGGCCAAGTACGCCGAGGCCATTGGCGCTCTGCAGGCCGATATCCAGCGCTGCCAGCAGAAGCTCGCCGACCTGGAAGCCGAGTGCAACCTGACCCTGGCCGAGATCAAGGACATCAACCGACGCATGTCCATCGGCGAAGCGAAAGCCCGCCGCGCCAAGAAGGAAATGGTCGAGGCCAACCTGCGCCTGGTCATCTCCATCGCCAAGAAGTACACCAACCGCGGCCTGCAGTTCCTCGACCTGATCCAGGAAGGCAACATCGGCCTGATGAAGGCGGTGGACAAGTTCGAATACCGTCGCGGCTACAAGTTCTCGACCTATGCCACCTGGTGGATTCGCCAGGCGATCACCCGCTCGATCGCCGACCAGGCGCGCACCATCCGTATTCCGGTGCACATGATCGAGACCATCAACAAGCTCAACCGCATCTCCCGTCAGATGCTGCAGGAAATGGGTCGCGAGCCCACTCCGGAAGAGCTGGGTGAGCGCATGGAAATGCCCGAGGACAAGATCCGCAAGGTATTGAAGATCGCCAAAGAGCCGATCTCCATGGAAACCCCGATTGGCGACGACGAAGACTCGCACCTGGGCGACTTCATCGAGGACAGCACCATGCAGTCCCCGATCGACGTAGCCACGGTCGAAAGCCTCAAGGAAGCCACTCGCGAAGTGCTGGCCGGCCTCACTGCCCGTGAAGCCAAGGTCCTGCGCATGCGCTTCGGTATCGACATGAACACCGACCACACCCTCGAGGAAGTCGGCAAACAGTTCGATGTCACCCGTGAGCGTATCCGTCAGATCGAAGCCAAGGCGCTGCGCAAGCTGCGCCACCCGACGCGAAGCGAGCATCTGCGCTCCTTCCTCGACGAGTGATACCAGAACCCCCGGCCCAGGCCGGGGGTTTTGCTTTCTGGGCAGCGCGCCCAATCACTCGCCAGCCAAAGGCAGCGCAGACGCTGCAATCAAACTGCCATCCCGGCAGTGGCCGATCTACACTACAACGATACTGATCGCGAAACGAGGCCGTTATGCCCCGCTTGCCGGCCATTTTGCTGTTGTGCCTGGCGTACTGGATGACCCCGGCCCTAGCCCTGACACTCAACGAGGACGAGCGCACCTGGCTGGCAGCCCACCCCGAACTACGCCTGGGTGTCGATGCATCCTGGCCACCTTTCGAATTTCGTGACGAACAGGGTAACTATCACGGCCTGACCGCCGCCTATGTACGGCTGATCGAAGAGCGTCTTGACGTGAAGCTGCAGCCCGTCGAGCCCAGCAACTGGAGCGCGATACTGGAGCAGGCACGCATGGGCCAGGTCGACCTGCTCCCCGGCGTGATGTCGACACCCGAACGCCAGGAATACCTGATCTTCACCCGTCCCTACCTGGACTTTCCCATCGTCATCCTCGCCCGCAACGGCGGGCCGCAGCCGAGAAAGCTCAATGAGCTGTACGGTTTGAAGATTGCCGTGGTAGCTGACTACGCACCGCACGAGCTGCTGCGCCAGCAACACCCCGATCTCAACCTGCTGCCGCTGCGCAATGTCGCCGCCGCCCTGCAGGCCTTGGCGACCAACCAGGCAGACGCCATGGTCGGCGATCTCGCCTCCAGCGTCTGGAGCCTGCGCCAGCTCAAGCTCGACGGCCTCTATATCAGCGGCGAAACGCCCTATCGCTATCAGTTGGCCATGGCCGTCCCGCGTGGCCAGACCCTATTGGTCGGCATCCTCGACAAACTCTTCGCCGAGCTCAGCGCCGAAGAGGTCGCCGCCCTGCAGGAACCCTGGGTCGGCAGCGTGCTGGACAAACGCAATATCTGGCACGAAACCCTGCTCTACGGCTTGCCTGCCGTGCTTGGTCTGCTGGCTATCATCGCCATCATCCTGCGCATCAACCGCCGCCTGAAACGCGAGATGCGCAACCGCGAAGCGCTGGAGCAGGAACTGCGCAGCAGCGAAAAACACTTTCGCGACATGGTCGAAAGCCTCTCCGCTATCACCTGGGAAACCGAAGCCAGCGGGCTCACCTACACCTACGTCTCGCCCCACGCGGAAAAGCTGCTGGGCTACCCGCTGCACGAATGGCTGGAGCCCGGTTTCTGGCAACGCCACCTGCACCCGGACGATCACCAGCGCACCCTGCGCACCTGCCTGGAGCAATGCGCGGCCGGCAACGACCACGCGCTGGAATATCGCCTGCTCGCCGCCGACGGGCGCACGGTGTGGGTACGCGATATCGTCACCCTGCTGCAGCGCGACGACCGCCAGGTGATTCGCGGCCTGATGGTCGACATCACCGACACCAAACAGACCGAGCAGGCGCTGCGCCTGTCCGAACAGAAGTTCGCCTCGGTGTTCCAGCAGTGCCCTGACATCCTGGTCATCGCCCGCCGCGCCGACGGTGTGCTGCTGGAGGTCAACGCCGCGTTCACCGAACAAACCGGCATCAGCCTCGAACAGGCCATCGGCAAGACCGCCACCGAACTGGATATCTGGGGCGTTCCGGGGATCGGCCCGAATCTGCTGTTGCGCCTGCAGGACGAAAGCCTGCGCAATCTGGAGATGCCCTTCCGCCGCGCCGACGGCAGCCTGTTCACGGGGCTGATCTCGGCCGGCTCCTTCCAGCTCGACAGCATTCCCGCACTGGTGGTGGTGGTGCGAGACATCAGCCAGCTCAAGGCCACCCAGCAGCAACTGCAGATTTCCGAGGAAAAGTTCGCCAAAGCCTTTCACGCCTCGCCCGACGGCCTGTTGATCACCCGCCTGCGCGACGGCCTGCTGGTGGAGGCCAACGACGGTTTCAGTCGCATCACCGGCTACAGCCTCAACGAGATTGCCGAACAAAGTACCCTCAGCCTGGGCATCTGGGCCGACCCGAAGGATCGCGAACGCCTGGTGCAACGCATTCGCGAGCAAGGCAGCGTGCGCGACCTGATCGCCCCGGTGCGCACCAAGAGCGGCCATCTGCGCCTCTGCGAACTCTCCGCACAGCCGCTGCCCATCGGCGGCGACGAATGCCTGCTGACCATCGCCCGCGACATCACCGAACGTCAGCAGATGCAGGAAGAACTGCAGCAGGCCGCCACCGTCTTCGAAAGCACCGCCGAAGGCGTGCTGATCACCGACCTCGAACAGCGCATCACCGCGGTCAACCGCGCCTTTACCCAGATAACCGGTTACAGCGAGGCCGAAGCGCTCGGCCAGCGCCCCAACCTGCTCTCCTCCGGCCAGCACGACAACGCCTTCTACGCCGCCATGTGGCACAGCCTCGCGGCCAACGGCCACTGGCAGGGGGAAATCTGGAATCGGCGCAAGAACGGCGAGCTGTACCCCGAGTGGCTGACCATCAGCGCCGTGCGCAACAGCGATAACCAGATCACCCACTTCGTCGGCGTGTTCGCCGATATCTCCAGCCTCAAGCATGCCCAGGCGCGCCTCGATCATCAGGCCCACCACGACCCGCTGACCGGCCTGCCCAACCGCCTGCTGTTCGAGAACCGCCTGCGCAGCGCCCTGGATGGCTCACGCGCCGACGACAAGCTCGGCGCCGTGCTGTTTCTCGATCTCGACCGTTTCAAGCAGATCAACGACAGCCTCGGCCACCCGGTCGGCGACCAGTTGCTCAAGGCCATCGCCGCACGCCTGAAACTGCAGCTGCGCGATGTCGACACCGTGGCCCGTCTCGGCGGCGACGAATTCATCATCCTGCTGCCCGGCCTGCACCAGCCGGAGGACGCCGAGCAGGTCGCGCAGAAACTGCTCGAATGCTTTCGCGCGCCGTTCCAGCTCGACAACCACGAGTTCTTCATCAGCGCCAGCATCGGCATCAGCCTCTACCCCAAGGACGGCCTCGACGTCGCCACCCTGGTCAAGAACGCCGACGCGGCCATGTACCAATCCAAAGCCAAGGGTCGTAACCGCAGCGAGCTCTACACCCGTTCGCTGACCTTCCAGGTCAACGAACGCATGGCCATGGAACAGGAACTGCGCCGCGCCCTGGAGCGCAACGAGCTGTGCCTGTACTACCAGCCCAAGTACTGCCTGCGCAGCCAGAGCCTGGTCGGTGCGGAAGCGCTGGTACGCTGGCCGCACCCGGTGTTCGGCGACATCCCGCCGGATCGCTTCATCCCGGTGGCCGAAGAAAGCGGGCTGATCCTGCCGCTGGGCGACTGGGTGCTGGAAGAAGCCTGCCGCCAACTGCAGGACTGGCAGGAAAGCGGCCGCGACTTCGGCGCCCTCTCGGTCAACCTCGCCGGCGCCCAACTGCACCAGCCCAGCCTGCTGCCGCGCATCAGCGCACTGCTGCAACGCTACAACCTGGCGCCGGAGCTGCTGCAACTGGAGATCACCGAGAACTTCATCATGAACCAGTCCGGCGAAGCGCTGGACATCCTCCACCACCTCAAACAGCTCGGCGTGCAACTGGCCATCGACGACTTCGGCACCGGCTACTCCTCGCTCAGCTACCTCAAGCGCCTGCCGCTGGACGTACTGAAGATCGACCAGTCCTTCGTCCGTGGCCTGCCGGACGACCCGCACGACCTGGCGATCACCCGCGCCATCATCGCCCTGGGCAACAGCATGCAACTGACGGTGATCGCCGAAGGCGTGGAAACCAAAGCCCAGGAACTCTGCCTGGCCGCCGAAGGCTGCCTGCAGATCCAGGGTTATGTGGTCAGCCGCCCGCTCTCGGCCGAGGCCTTCACTCGGAAATTTCTCCCGCCAGGTCAAGCGGTTGGCGCTGGCGAGAACGCACCGGTATAATCCGCCGGCCTTCTGGGGGCCTATAGCTCAGTTGGTTAGAGCAGAGGACTCATAATCCTTTGGTCCACGGTTCGAGTCCGTGTGGGCCCACCATATGAAACAATGACTTAAGCCCACCACCCCGGTGGGCTTTTTCGTTTCTAGCCATTTTAGTCCCCGCTTTAGTCCCCACATCTCATCTCTGCTCCCGCTTTCACCACCCCCTCAACGCCTCACCCCCGCCTTTGCTGCGAGCTAAGCACACTCTATGGCTTCTCAAGCCTGCCCCGCCTGGAGACTCTGAAGACGCCGCTAGGCGATTACTTCGGCTTCTTATAGATTGCTTAGCTTGGCAAAGCACCGAAGGGAATCTCATGGCTGACGAGTTTGATGTCCAAAGCGATCTAGGCTCTCTGTGGCATCGCTGGGACCCGCATATCCATACGCCCGGTACTGCTCTGAACGACCAATACACAGGGCCAGATCCCTGGGAGGAGTTCCTCAGCGCCATTGAAGCCTCAAGCCCGCCCATTCGTGCCCTGGGCATCACCGACTACTTCGGCATTGAGCGCTACGAGCAGGTCGTTGACCTAAAAAAACAGGGCCGGCTGCCAGGCGTTGGCCTGATTTTCCCCAACGTCGAACTGCGTCTTGGCATCGAGACGGCGAAGGCATCCGCAGTCAATATCCATCTGCTGTTCTCACCGCATGATTCGGATCATGTTGAGCGTATTAAGCGCTTCCTACTAGAGTTCGAGTTCCCTCATCTAGGGGAGACCTATCGGTGCCATCGCGACGACCTCATTCGGCTGGGGCGCGCTCACAAGGCACAGCTGACAGACGACGATGTAGCGCGATCCGAAGGCGCCAACCAATTCAAGGTAACTTTCGATCAACTTAAGCAGGCGTTGTCGAAGAACGAATGGGTCAAAAAGAACACCCTTATCGCAGTCGCGGGCGGAGAAAAAGATGGCTCATCTGGACTACGCGACGCGACAGGCTCATTCGCCGCGCAGCGCAAGAATATCGAAGGTCTGGCGCATATCGTCTTCAGTGCGAATCCAAAGCAAATTCGGTTCTGGCTCGGCAAAGAGTCAGCCTCGGTCGATGAACTTGAAAGTCAGTACAACGGTTGCAAACCTTGCCTGCATGGGTCAGACGCCCATTCTGTAGCCAAGGTAGGCCAACCCGATGGTGACCGCCGATGCTGGATCAAAGGCGACCTGACATTTGATTCGCTACGCCAGATTTGCATCGAACCTGAAGAGCGGGTTTTTGTTGGTGCCGAGCCTCCGCGCGGTGCACTGGATAGCCATGCGATCAAGTCAGTGTCCGTCACAAACGCGCCGTGGATCGCGAATGGCGCCGTAGCACTGAATGCGGGTCTGGTTGCCGTGATCGGTGCTCGGGGGTCAGGCAAAACTGCACTGGCAGATTTGATCGCGGCCGGTGGCCTTGCGCTTTCCCCCCATCTGAACGAGCGATCTTTTATCCATCGGGCGAAACAGCACCTCGGTGACAGTGAAGCCGAGTTGCACTGGGCATCTGGAGAAAAGACCGGAAATCAGCTCACCCAAACTGACATGGAAGACTATCTAGCCAGCCCGTATGTTCAGTACCTGTCGCAACAGTTTGTTGACCAGCTCTGCTCGGCGGAGGGCTTGGATGACGCTCTGGTCGCAGAGATCGAGCGAGTAATTTTCAATGCGCACCCGCTCGCCGATCGCCAAGGTGCCGACTCATTTATGGAACTGCTGAATATTCGCCTGGATTCCTCACGCCAGATGCGGGAACGGCAGCAGCAGGCGCTGACTAGGGCATCCGCCGACCTCACCGATGAGCGCGTTAGAAAGGACGGCATCAAGGCACTGGAGAAGGATCGCGACGAGAAGAAACGAGCTATTGATAAGGACAAAACTGATCGCGACGCACTGATCCCCAAGGGCAATGAAGAACGGGCCAGACGTCATGAACAAATCTCCCTTGCGGTCGACGCGAAACGGCAGCAGGTGGATCAGGCTGTACGTAAGCATCAATCCCTGCTCAACCTACAAAACGACGTGCGTGACTTCCGCTCCAGGCAAGCGCCAGCATTCCTCGCCGACCTTAAGCGCGATCGCGAGAACGCCGGTTTAAGCGACGCTGACTGGGATGCCTTCAAACTCGACTTTGTAGGCCCAGTCGACTTGCTTCTGACCGAACAAATCAAACAGGCGAGCCTGTTGATTGCTGAGCTGCAAGGTCCCGCGAATACTGATCCGATGGTTCAGGCGAACCCTGATCCAACAGTCGCACTAATATCTCTGAACTCGAGCCTTGCCAATCAGTCTCTCTCCTTGCTGGAACGAGAGCTGGCACGCATACGTACACTGGTTGGCGTTGATACACAGAACGCCAAGCGCTTCACAACCTTGTCGGACAAGATCACCAGGGCAGAGACTGCACTTAACAAAGTGCTCCAGCAGATTGAACGCGCCCAAGGAGCCGATGAGCGTATACGGGCACTGCTCGACGCACGTCGTACGGCATATGCAGCCATCTTCGAGGCCATCGTCGATGAAGAAAAGGAGCTAGTAGATCTCTATGGGCCCATCAAATCTCGCATTGATGGAGCCGCCGGCTCCCTGTCAAAGCTGTCATTCTCAGTACGCCGAGTTGTCGACCTAGCAGGATGGGCAGCCAAAGGTGAAAGTCTCCTGGACTTACGTACCAATGGCCCCTTCAAAGGGCGCGGCGAACTGTTGCGATGCGCACGCGCCGGGCTGCTATCAGCTTGGTCGACAGGTGACGCCACCCAAGCTGCCACAGCCTTACTAGACTTCGTGAAAACCAATGAGTCGGCGCTCAGAGATCACATGCCTGAGAATGCTGACTTCCGCGCATGGGCGCGCGATATCTCCGACTGGCTTTACAGCACCGATCACATCACTGTCGGATATGGCTTGCAGTACGACGGCGTCGATATCGAGCAGTTGTCTCCTGGTACACGCGGCATCGTGTTGCTATTGCTGTACCTGGCCATTGATGCGGAAGACGACCGGCCGCTGATCATCGACCAACCCGAAGAAAACCTGGACCCTCAGTCGATCTTCGAGGAGCTGGTACATCGCTTCCGTGATGCTAAAAAGCGGCGTCAGATCATCATCGTGACACACAATGCCAACCTGGTAGTTAACACTGATGCGGATCAAGTGATCGTGGCTAAGTGCGGGTCGCATAGACCTGGCAAGTTGCCGCTCATTACCTACGTGAGCGGTAGCCTCGAAAACCCGCTCATTAGGCAGCACGTCTGCGAAATCCTAGAAGGCGGTGAGCGTGCTTTCAAAGAGCGCGCCAAACGTCTGCGGGTTTCAATCTGAACCTATCTTCAGAGACATTGGCGGGCCCGCCCCCTCACGGGGGTGGGGGGGGGCTTCCATTTTCAGTACCTGCGATGAGCTTTGGCAACTACCCCATGAATGGCCTGCGATTGATCCATCACCAAGGCAAAACGCGTATGGCCTTTGAACAAGGAACTCAACGCGTTGACCCCCTGCATTTGGCCTACCTCTAAGAATGCATTGAAGCCGTTTGCATCTCTGAGCACGTCTTCTAGTGCGTGCTCATTGAGATCTAGCAGCCCGGTTTCATCCATATTCTTAAGCAGATACTTGCCTACATCTGAGAAATCCAGGACTCCAACAGGTGCCTTGTTGTCCATACAGACTATGAATTTTGGCTTTTTGCCAGCCATCTGTGCGAGCGTGAAGCCTTTCTCTTCGCAGATGAAATCGCCATCACATATCGTTGATAATGCCGGCCCTTGTCCAATCCCTGACGTAGGTCTTGTACGCATAACCTTGTTAACCGTGGCATGGCTTTTAAGCCAACCTGATGCCGCGGCTGAGCGATACTCAACAACGTTCAATATCTCTCGGTACTGGCTCGATACGTTGAGGGCAAAAATCGGTTCGTGATGTGCGATCCGATTCCTAAAACGGTTGATATCCACCACGAGGGACTGGAGCTGAGCTCGTGTCATGCCGACAGCATTCGGCAGAAGCTGACTCATGCTCGTTTGCCAGAGCGGGCGGTCATACTCGGGTCTAAATAAATTCGACCAGAAGTCGAATGTGAGACAGGAGATGACGTCATCCTTTTTGGCTGCTGCCCCTCCTTTTGATGCGCGGCCCTCTGCCTTAGTAAGTGAAGCTAAGCTCTCAGTGGTTAAGATGGCATGCAATGCCGCATCGCGGTGCCAGTCGAGCGAATACCTTGTGCTCAGGACTTCATCAATCGCATTTCTCAGTGCGATTTCTGCGACATGGAGCGGAAACAGAAACGCCTTGGCAAGCCTGGCGTTGTAGAGATAGAGCTCGAATGCGTAGTCAACCTTGAAGCCTGCTGCTTTGAGGTAGGTAGCGAACCTTTTGGAGGAGAGCAAAACCTCTAGGGCGTCAGCATGGGCTTTGGAGTACTGAAACGGCTGTTGACACTCTGCCATGCTGGTGTATATTCCTTCTTAACTAGCAGCTGATGTGGCCCCTCTGGTTATCCAAGCGCCCTCAGTACTAGATCTAGAGCCCCAGGACAGTCATAGACTCTCCTGGGGTTTCGCTTTTTGGGGGTCTGAGGACTGTATGGTAACGCGTAGCGGGCGACCATCATAGGATCCCTAGCCGTCTCTCTCGATTGGCTGTTTCCCTGATTCAGCCTTTCGATAGGGGGCTGTGCGCTTCAGCAAGAAGCCTGATTGACCGTTTTGGCAACCAATTCTGCCTTTCATACTTCTTGCTGGATGCTGCACGCCTTATCTACTCCGTCTGGTAACCCGCCCGGGTCTGCCAGCCATACCAGCAACGGCCACCCCCAGCCGGGTGCCTCACTGATTTCCACCGCCCCCAATTGCCTGCAAGACACTCGGCACTTCAATTCGCGCCTGCCCCGTAGTACGTCCATAGCCAGCCCCCTCATTGCAAGCTAGATTCAGTAACGGTCAGCACAAATACGATAGGGAAAGCATGAGTAACGCGAAACTCGGCAGGATGATGGATCGCACGACATTGAGCGAGCTGGCCCAAGCTTACACCCACCTCTTCGAGCACTACGGCGATCACCGCAGGGCAATGCAGGTTACTTGCAAAACGGCTATTCGCGCGGGTTACCGGCCGGCAGCGTGCTGGGTCAGCGCCGCAATGCTGGCTGCGGGAAAACCGACTCACTCAGTCGCATTCACCAAGGGCTCATCGTCTTCTTACCTGATCGTCATGGTTGGCTGGGTTGGGATCGACTATGAGCTTGATGTCATGTTCGAGCCTGCCATTGGAACGCCTGGTTGGAAACTGATTGAGGGTGAGGCCGCTGATCAGTATCAAACTTGGGGCCTATCCCGCGAGGCGGATGACATCGAGTATAAAATCGCTTTGTTGGCGCTGATGGAAAATTGACCCACCCTGCCGATTGAAATTTGACCCAGGGCGGATTGCTGATTTTGTTACCAGCAACTGTGGATAAGTCTACCAGCGCAGCTGCTTTTGAACCCACTCCCTCGCTGTCCCAGTTCAGCTGTTGAAGACCTGCCACATGCAGCCATGCAGCAGGCCGTCGTCACCATGAAATCAGAACGACTCATCGTCCTCCGGTTCCTGGCCGCCCTTACGCTTTCGCTCCCGTGATTTGATC
>Ga0307970_1001274_pt1 | contig 13656 bp, 15 predicted proteins | sample OrgLakmetagen712_FD_202093 | JGI IMG/M metagenome (GOLD analysis project Ga0307970, IMG submission 202093) | Saline water microbial communities from Organic Lake, Antarctica - #712 | ecosystem: Environmental > Aquatic > Non-marine Saline and Alkaline > Saline | place: Antarctica: Organic Lake... | reverse complement strand
ATGGCGAAAAGCGCGAACAAACGGGCAAAGACCAAAGCTTCAACGTCACCGGCACCCTGCACCTGAAAGCCGGCACCGCCTGGCTGAGCGAGTCCGGCACTGAATTGCACATCAAAGCCGGTCATAATGCCGTGATCGAAGCCGGTGCGGAAATCACCCTGAAAGCCGGCGGCAGCTTTGTGAAGATCGATCCCAGCGGCGTGGCCCTGAGTGGGGCGGCCATCAAGCTGAATGCGGGTGGTTCGCCGGGGAAAGGCAGTGGGCAGAAGGTTCAGGTGGCGCAGATGCCTGGGTTGGTTGATAAAAACGGTGGGGTTGTGGCACCGGTTGCATTGGCCGACGTGGGGCAGCGTCCACTTGCCGAGCGAATTGATCACAACACGCTCCTGGCAGCCGCTGCCGAGCGTGCACCGGCCATCAAAATGTGTCAGAAAAAACAGGATGGAAGCTGCAATGTCGACAATTGCCCCTGCGTTGCCTAATCGCGAATGCCTGGATACGTTTCCGGAGGCAATGCGGCAGTGGCAAATTCGGCCAAGTCAGCGTTGCCTTTTAATCATCGATGCGGCCCAGTTTGACGAATATGAAATTACCAGGGCTTTGTATGCCCAGTGCAATGATCCGAACTGGTGTTGGTTGTTTGAGAATAGCCCATTAGAAGCGTTCGTAGATGCAGGGCCGATCGTCGTTAATACGGTGGCTGACAGTGATTTCTGTCGGTATGCCCTGACGCACTGGGCCGATAAGGGCCTGTTGTTTGTGTTCACCGAAAGCAACGTTGATGAAGCGGTTGCCGGTTTACGCGACATGCTGTTGGTTGATCTGGAGACCGCGGGCCCCTGCGTGATCAGGCCTTATGACACGCGATTTCTTCAGATGTTGTCCACCCGTCAGCCCGATCAAATGGCGGAACTGGCCGCTGTCGACAGCCTATGGATTTGGTCTGTCGATCTTCTGGATTGCGTGCAGTGGTCAGGGCTCCAGGCAACAGGTGCGGCTAAACGGATTAAAACTCACAAAGGTCGGGACTTTGAACGCCTGCTGAGCTTGGTTGCTGGCTGGCCAGCGTTTCAGGAATGATCATGAAAAGGATTTCACAGCATGTCAGCCATTAAAGCAGCTTCCTGCGCCCCCTCAAAAACGTTCTGGCTGGAACTGACGGGGCAGCACTCACTTGCCGGTCATGAATACGTTCTGAGCGAAATCAGCGAGGACGGCAGTGAAGTTGTCACGCCCATTGAGATTTGCGAGAAGCACAAGGGTCGTAAAGGGCCGATTCTCGCGGGCTGTGTTGAGCAACTAAAACAGCGCTCGCTAGTGATGCAGTTGAAAGGGGAAGAGACCATAAACGTCCCCGTTATCGATGGAGAGTTCATCGGCCCTTCCGCCCTGAAGGCCCCTCAGCGCCGCTATCAGGATAACCTGATGGTGCCAGTTCACCCGACGCTGTTCTGCGACGCCGGAGAGCTGACGCGTCCGCGACCCATGAGCGGCTACAGCGAAGCCATCGGCGCACCCATGCGGACCGGCTGGATCTACGTGTTTTTCAGGGGCCGCCTCTGGCGCGAGCTATCCGTTGTGACAAGTGTGGATGCCGCGCCCGTTCTGCGGGATAGTTCTGTCGCACAAGCCCGCACTGCATCAACCGTAGCTGCCAATGATCGCAGGGCAACGGGCCCCGAGTTAGACGTTATTCACGTGCCGGCCCGCCTGAACGGCATCGACGTTTATAGCGAAGTTTACCTCGCGTTCAGCGAAACCCAGTGGTCATGGAAGTACATCAGCGCGCTTGAGCAGAATGCGACTTTGATAACAACCCGCTGCCGCTCAGCCAGGGCGATCCGGGCCTTTCTTGAGGGGCAGCCGAGCCTGCAAGGTGACTGGAAACGTCTTGACGAAATGCCGGCCATGCGGGCCAGGGACAGCGCGATAGAGCGCGATGTCACCTTTCCGGGGCAATGGCTACAGGATGTGGATGGTGCAAAGCTGCAGCAGGCTCAAGACGCGCTTGTTAAACAGCGTGATGCGATCGAAACCGATGAGCATGTCGTTGATGCCGACTACTTCATTGAAACACCGTCGCTCTATCCGCGTTGGCGCCAACTCCATTTGCAAGGCGAGCCATTGCCGACCATACAGGCTGGCACCGATGTGTTCAGTACCCTTCGAGACCGGCACCTGTGCACCTTACACTTGAGAGATTCACTGCAGGCCGCGCGTCACTTGGCCCAGCAAATGAACGCCGCACTGGCGCTTATGTTAACGCTGGTGGATAACGTGAAGAAGCGTCCGTTTGGTGTTACCGCTGAGTTGTTCCATAACAACTTTCGCCGCGAAACTCTGCCTAATGGTTCAGCGAACCCCCTCTACATAGACGGCGGCTGGTTTGACAACCGGATAGATGAGAGTGAAGACGGGCGGCTTCAGCGCACATTGTATGACGTTGAACGGGCGGCCCTCCGGGGCTTTCTTGCCCAGGCTCAAGTGGCCTTGGTGCGCTTGCTGGACGACCAGCGCCCGGAGAACCTCACCGCTACTCTGCGGGATCTGTTCGCGCTGGAGTCGGGCAACGCAGTTGCAGGTTATGTCCAGGCTGGGCCGTTGCTACAGGTGCTTTCATTGCCCGCGCACCGGGCAGATCCACTGGTACTTCCGCAGGAATCTGGGCCGAACGGTGAAGGCGAAGCGGCCGCAATGGCACTGAAGATTGCCAAAGGCGAGCATCCCCTGGGCGCAATGCTATTGCCGTTCCAGAACAGCTCGAGTGAATGCCAGACCGGTGATGCGACCCTAGCTAATCTGAAAACTCTGGTCGAAGCACTGGAAGATCGCAACCAGGACATGCGAGTGCTGGAACCCAACGTTCTGCGCAGCATGGCAGATCGCCAGGAGCAAACCAGGGCGCCAAACGGTGTGGCGATAGCGGGACATGTCGATTCTGCGGCTTCGGCTTTCTCAAGTGTGGCCGGCGAAATCTCTCAGTGGTGGCTAACGCGGGTTCAAACAGAATTAACACAGCGAGGGGCCGCATTTACTGCCGACATCAACCGTATCAAAGGTGTCTTTGAGGGATTTGCCGAAACCGCCATCCCCGGCAGAACCACGTTGCAATTGGAAAGCGCCGATGAAGGTCGCACTTACATTGTTTTGGAGGTGCTGGACGAACAGGGCAATACGCTGACCTCCGGCGCTGCCGTGGGTGCGGCATTGAGGGTGAGCGATATTGACGCCTTTGATGGAGTCGTGAAGCACCAGCCGGTTAAGCGGTTTATGCACGAGGCGACGACGCGTCCTGGGGGTTTGCCGGGGATTCTTGTGGTTTTTGATGTTTGGAATTTTTACGCCAATTCGAGTAGTGTTCGGGCCGACATCTCATCACTGATGCGCTTCGCAAGCGCCTTCGGAGACTTGTCGGTCAGTTCAGGACATCTCCTTACTTTGCTGCCAGATCAGCCTCGCTGGCTTGAGCCCAAAGTAACCGCTTGGAAGCAGGAAGCAAAATGGTTTGCTCGGCTGGCAAAAGGTTTTAACTCTCAAGATCAGTTTGCTCAGGCCGTTGTGAGAAATCAGTTGCAGGCTGCAGGCTGGATTGCAGGAATGTTTACCGCCGTCTTGATGGTTAGTGATTCGATGAGCTCCTTCGCCAATGGACGATGGGGAACGGGCTCTGCCCAACTAATCAAAGCAGGTGGCGTAGTAACGATGGTCAATGCAGACATCATCGCGGCTAGACTACTGACTCCAGCTGGTCGTCGAGCGGTTGAGCGAAACTCTGTTCAAGCTGCACAGGCGGCGATTGGGCGCCTGATGCCCTCGGCTGCACGGTGGGCGGGAACCGTCGCATCGGGCTATGTCACCGCACTGGGCTTCGCGGTTTACGTGGTCGGTGAGATCGCCTTTTACCGAATGATGGACGATGCCGTCAGCAATTGGCTTCGCACGGGGCCATTTTCCGGTGACCCTGATGAACTGGCCTCAGAATCCGACGCTTACATTGCTCTGGTGAAAGCGATGACGCCGGTATCACTCGAGCGCGTTCCAGAGAGCGGTGTAACGGAATGGCTTCAAGTACGCAAACTGACGAACTGGCAAAACGAAGCCGAGGCGGTTCTATCATTCGCGAGTCCGGCATTGGCTATTACCGGCAAGCCCGCCGAAATAGAGTTGGAGCTATCCTATGATCAGGAGCGCTACCGCATACTTGGTCCGAATCCGGCCGGAGGTTGGCGCACTGGGACCATTGCCAAAAAATCGGGCACAATCCGTCAGGGAATTCAAAACGACTACGATGAGCAGCGTCAGTCAATTGACTTCATGATTGGCAAGTCTCAGTTATCAGACTTTATGCCGCAATCGAATTATGAGCGTGTCGAAACCCGCTACCGGGTGAAAAGCCTTTCGCTGACCTTTACGGTTGAGGTATGGCAGCGAGCCGCAGGGAAATACGAGAGTCAGGAAGTGACTCACACGATGGAGGACCTTGACGTTGAGTGGCAGCGATAATCAATTGGACTCGATGAGTGAGTATTGCGAGACAGCGTTTCGATCTGACTCGATTCCAAAGCAGAAGTCCCTGGAGGATCCGGGCGGAGTTGCAAAATCGTTGGAAGGTGGCGACCTAATTGAGCGTTTGGGTTGGGCAAACTATGCGGGTTTGGACATCCATGTCATTCCGAACTCGGTTGAAACGTATCAAAAGCGTGCCTCCGGAAGCGACAAAAGAGATTTGGCCGGACCTGCGTGGACCCATCGGAAGCAGCCTGCTGATTTCATTAAAACTCGCTGGCAACTATTGTTAATGCTAGCTGGCTCCTTCGCCGATTATTCGTTGCTGAGGTTTATATTATTTGTATTTGGTGTAACAACGCTTTTCTTTTCATACAGATTTGGAGTGGACGGTTTTTTAATTGGTTTGAAGTGTTTGGCGGGAGTCGGCCTTCTCCACCTCTTCTTCCGCTACCCCTTCACCTGGTTCCTCGAACGCAACCCCGACTTCATCGTCAAAGATCTCGGCTGCGGCTTCTTCCGCCCCACTGGCATGGTCAAATTCCGCACCTGGCGTGAGGAAACCTTCGAGGCACCGTTTATCGAATTCGACCCCTACATTTCCTACCACGTTCAACCCAAAGGCCCGGTCAGCTATAAGCTCCAGCTCCGCCACCGCTACAGCGGCTGGCAAACAGCGGTTGCCGAAGTACACAGCACCCAGAAAGCAGAGCTCTACGCGCACTGGGATGAGTTACAGCGCTACATGGATGTCAGCCAGCCCCTGCCGGATATCCCGGCCCTCGAGCCCTACCGACACCTGGACCCTACTACCGCCGAGTACGACACGGCAGGCAAACGCCAACGCCCCATCGACTACTGGGCCAAGCTGGATCTGGAATGGTGGGAAAAAGAAGGCTACCCCGCCCACATGGAAAAAATCCGCAACTTCCCATGGGCCACGTTGGAGGACCAGATGCAGTACAGCGTACCGAATCTGAACGAGGCAGCCATGGCTTAAAATGTACTGTAAAATTCACTGGGGTCAGACCCCATGACATTTCATCCGGTCAAATGCATTGGGGTCTGACCCCTACATTGGGAAATGAGGGCTATCGGGGTTTAGTGGCTTGCTTTGGAGTTGTTTTTTCGCTTTGTGCATTTTTTCCGCGACGGTATTGATCATATAAGGCCAGAAACCGTCCTGTTGAAACGTCTGTCGTAGTCGATCTGGCGGAATAAACCGCGATATTTCAAATATGAAATCCTTTTGCTGCTGTTCCATATATAGCAACTCCACGCGCCCATCGGCTCGCTCAAGGAAGTCGCTCTCTGACTCTCCGTGATCTGCCAATTTCGAACTGAGAAGTTCATAAGCTGGCACAATCCCGCGCTGACTCAGCCATGCAATGTCCCAGAGGTCCCGGTGTTTTAGTCGTCCCGGTCTCATGGCAAACGCCACCAGCTTATCCGCAAAGATTTCCTCCCGGCTCTGGGCGTTGATGATGAGAGAGTCAGTGCCAAGGTGTATCCCATAGTGATTTAGAAGAGTCACTGGCTTTACCTGGTAACTGGGCACAGAACAGATGTCCAGGTGTATCTTTTGTGCTTGCCTGTCTGGTCGTTGTGGCTGGGTGTTCACGCTTAGCTTCCAGGTGTCTACGTTCCCCTGCTTTTCTATTCGTGGCTCAGTTACGGTGACCGGAAGTTCATATTTTTCCTGGAGCCGCGTCTCGAGTGTTTCTTTGAGTTTGTCTAGTGCAGCTTTATTGAAATCGGCCCCGCCGGTAAAGTCCAGGTCCTCGCTCAGGCGTTTGGATCCGTAGCAGGCTCGTAAGCAGGTTTCGCCGATGAAGGTGAGTTTTTGCAGGAGGTCTGCCTGGCTCAGTTCACGAAGAATATCGTGGTGCAATATTTCTTTTTCAACCACAGGGCGCAACACAGACAATTCGCCTTGGGTGCGAAGGGCTTCGTCGACCAGTGAGTCAAATAACGCCATTGCCAGCTCCCGCAATCATGTCAATGGTCGAACGGTTGAACCGGTGCATGTCTGCCAGGGCTAGTTCGGGTGAAGCCCGATACAGGTGCCGGTCAGGGTCGTAAATAAGATCACCGATTACCTGAGACATTGCGCGTTCAGTATGCACAAACTCGATTGTTCCAAAACGGCCACAGTCCATTGTGGTTGAGCGACCGGTACTGACCAGTGTAATCCAGGCGATTGGTATCTGGGAGATCACGCCGGCTTCGCTGAGTACCGTCTCCAGGCCGATGTAGTTAAAATGTCTGGCACGGAGCAACGCTGCAGCATGGAACAGGATCAGGCCGCTGTTGTCGGGTGAGCCTGCGTAATGATAGACCCCCTGGCACACCCTCTCCAGAAGCCCGCGCTTTTCCGCACGGTGAAGCAAAGCCCGATATGCGCCCGGGCTCAGGTCCGGGAACAGTGATCTGAATGATGTCGTTGAGTACACGGTCCCTTTTCTAGCCGAGGGAGAGGTTAGTAGCCATCGCTCCAGCCGCTGTATCGGTTGCATTATCTAGCTCCGCGCTTTGTTATGAATAGTGTAATAAACCGCGGAGCTATTGCAAATAAAAGGTGGGGTCAGACCCCTCGACATTTCACCCAGTCAAATGCATTTGGGTCTGACCCTCAAAGCTATTGTTGCAACATGCAACATTCATGATAAAATGCAACGAAAGTTCTTTGATGCAACAGGAGGCTATCATGACCACTGCCGTCCGTCTCGACGATACACTGGTTCGCCACGCCGCCGCTGAGGGCGCGGTTCACCGGCGTTCGACCCCCAAGCAAATCGAGTACTGGGCAGAAATTGGCCGCGCCGTTGCGGGTGAGGTAAGCGCCGAGGACCTGATTGCCATAGTGCAGGGTATTCGCCAGGTGAGCGTAGAGCCTGTGGTGGCCGAGCCGCTGACCAGTGAGGATTTATGGGCCGAGGTGGATCAGGCCCGGGAAAGCGGCGAGTTGAGTCGCTCCATTGCTCGGGGGCGGGTGGTGTACCAGGCCTCTGACGACAAGCCCGGCTACCTGCAGGCTATTCATCCGGACGGCACCCGGGAAGTCGGGCAATTCCGCAATGGACGTTTCAAAGCACTGAGTACCCGTGACGACGCAGCCTGAACTATGGCTGCTGGTTGGCGGTAACGGTGCCGGCAAGACAACCTTCTATGAGCGATTTCTCGCCCGGCACAAAATCCCCCTGGTAAATGCCGATAACATTGCCCGCAGCCTGTGGCCTGATACGCCTGAAAAACACAGCTATGAGGCAGCGTTGATTGCGGAAAACGAACGGCATCGACTGCTTGAGGATCGTCAGAGCTTCTGTTTCGAGACCGTGTTCTCGCATTCGTCGAAGGTGGACTTTGTAGGCGCGGCCAAGGCGGCGGGTTTTCGAATCCGACTTTTTTATTTCCACCTGGAACTGACCTCACTGAATAAAGCCCGCGTGGCGTCCCGGGTGAAGTCCGGCGGGCACAGTGTGCCGGCGGCAAAAATAGAGTCGCGAATTCCAAGAACCCTGGCGAATATCCGCCAATGCATCGGGCTGGCCGACGAGTTGCATCTTGTTGACGACAGCAGCTTTGATCAGCCTTACGTTCGGGTTGCGGTCTGGGAGGCGGGGCAGTGGCGAACCTCCCAGGAAACCCTGCCGGGCTGGGCTAAAGGCCTCATAAATTGGGGTCAGACCCCAAGACATTTTGCCTCGCCAAATGCACCGGGGTCTGACCCCAGCTAATTTCCGAAAATCTGCACGCCGACCCGCGACACGTGATCCAGCAGGTCCTGGTTTTCAACGTGGTTCAGCAGCGCAAGGTCGACTTTCCAAGGTAGTAGCAGATCGTCAATTGCGGTGACGATCTGGTTGAATTCGCTCCAGTCCATTTCGGGCGCAGTGATCATGAGGTCAATATCGGAGTTGTGTCGAAAGTTGCCTTTCGCACGCGAGCCATAAAGTGTGACCTGGTCGATCGCCGGGTGCTTTCTGAAAACGCCATTCAGGCTTTCCATGGCGTAAGCCGGAAGCCCGAAAGAGTTGCCGGTTTTAGGCGCTTTCATGCTTATCGACCTCTTCCGCCATTCTTTTTCGCAAAGATGTGAAAAGCCCGTGATAGCAACCGTCTATCGCTGCCAGTATCTGTTCTGCCGTCTCTTCATTATAGGCATGCGAGGTGCGGTTCCGATCAGCGAGCATTCGCATCCAGGATTCTCCATCATCAATCAGTCCTACCGAAAATGCTTCGCGGATCGTATCTCTGGAACCCGTAATGTCTGAATTTCCCTGCCAGCGAAGGTAGTCTTTAAGGGTGTTCCATGCCAGCTCATAAGTGTATTCAAACGCCTGAATAACACCCTGCTTTTCCAGCTTCGAGAGCTCTCGCGAACGGCCTAAAGCAATCGCGTCATCAAGTTGTTGAGCGACTTTCCTGAAATTGCTGAACCGCTGGAGCCAGCGAATATCTCGTTCCGGCATGGTATCGCCCGAAAATTGAGTAAGGTTAAAGTGTAGCAAGCCCTCGGGGTCAGACCCCAAGACATTTCGCCCCATCAAATGCACTGGGGTCAGACCCCAAACCGGTTACTCATCTCCTCACAAAAAGCTTCTGTGCCCAGCGCTTTGCCGGCGATAGCGGTGTATAGGATCAAATCCTCAGTACCTTTCGGTGGCGGGGTAGCCACAAAGGAGCGGTAGCTTTCCGGGCGGCGGTCCGGGTTCGGCTGGTAATTCAGGTAACAATCGTGGGGTGTATGCCACTTTGCCCTCAGCCCATACCCGTGGCAGCGGTAGCTGGACCACTGGTAATCTCCGGCGTACTGCACCATTCCAGCTTTCACCGGATTCAGTTCAATATACCGCTGACACCACAGAAAATAGCCCTCCGTATCGACCAGGCAAGATTTAAAACGACCTTCCCACAGGGTGCCACTCCGGTCATATTTATGATTGAAATACTGCGCGTAGCGCTGGCCCAAAGCCTTCATGAACAGAGATAGCGCCTGGTCTGCCTGAGGCGTTACTAGCAGGTGGGTGTGGTTGTCCATCAGAACCCAGGCGTGAATGTCTACCTGGTGCTCCTCCTGGTAGCGCGAAAGAAACGCCAGATAGGCGGCTCGATCGGCGAAATCCTGAAAACATACCTGCCGGTTATTCCCCCGCTGGATGACATGTTGGGGCATTCCGGCCGGACAAATCCTTTGTCGGCGGGGCATCTCACAGTCCTTGTGAAAAATGGTTCAGCTGCTAATTTGCCGCACCAAAACCGTAATTTCAAGTTGGGGTCAGACCCCAATGCATTTGGCTGGCAGAAATGTGATGGGGTCTGACCCCAAATGGTTTGCCGGTTGACAGCGCACGCCGCGTGATTAAGCTACTTTGATTCCAAGGAACGGAAGAGATTGATTATGCGCTTTTTAATTGCATTTTTTGCCGCATTCGCCATTGCTAGTCATGCCCCTGTTGTCCTCTCCGAAACTCCGCCATTGGCCCTTGCCGGCGTTTACGAAGAAGGTGTTGATCTCGACGGTTATTGGGTCAGCGAAAAGCTCGATGGCGTACGGGCCTATTGGGACGGGGAGCAATTCTGGTCACGGGGCGGCAACATCTACCGGGCACCGGCCTGGTTCACGCAGGATTTCCCGGGTGTCGACCCGTATGTCGAAATGGACGGCGAACTCTGGATGGGGCGCGGCCGGTTTGCAGAACTATCCGGCGCGGTTCGACGCCTGGAGCCGGAGCCAGACAGCTGGCGGAACATCCGCTTCATGGTGTTTGACCTGCCGACAATGGAAAAGCCCTTTTCAGCGAGAGTTGCCGCCATGAAGAAGCTGTTCGCTTCTCCTCCGTCACCTTATGTGTCGATGGTGGAGCAACGCCGGGTGGCAAGTCATGAGTCATTGATGGCGAGCTTGGATAAGATCGTCGAGCAGGGCGGCGAGGGACTAATGCTGAAGCGTGGCAGTAGCCTCCCGAGCGCCGGTCGCTCAGATGACCTGTTAAAAGTGAAGAAATATCAGGACGCGGAAGCGAAGGTGGTCGCCCACCTGCCAGGCGAGGGCAAGTTCGAAGGTATGCTCGGCTCCATCAGGGTTCAACGGCCAGACGGCAGGCAATTCCACATCGGCACCGGCTTCAGCAACGCAGAGCGAGAAAGTCCACTGCCGATCGGAGCCACGGTTACCTACAAACACTATGGCTTCACCTCAACAGGCCTGCCAAGGTTTGCCAGTTTTCTCAGGTTGCGGGACGACGAGCCAAACCGCCAATGACCTGAACTCGCGTGTTACTATTGGGGTCAGACCCCAATTTGATTTAAGGCTAGAGATGACTTGGTACGCCCTTCAACACAAGCCCGCTCAGGGTGATCGAGCGGTGGAGCATCTTCAGAATCAGGAGATTGCCTGCTTCTACCCGAAAATCACGGTGGAGAAGATTAAAGCCAATAAGCGCACGAAAAAACTGGAGGCTCTGTTTCCCGGCTATCTCTTCGTTAACCTGAAGCAAACTGATCCGATGTGGGCGAAACTGAGGTCTACCCGCGGTATTCTGCGTGTTGTCAGCTTTGCCAATAAGCCTGCGTCGATTCCGGATGACGTTATCCAGCATATAAAAGATGACCTGCATACTGTGGCAGAGCAGGGTGGCATCAAGCCTGGGCAGGCTGTAGAACTAGACGACGGTCCCTTTAAGGGCATTAGTGCGATTTTCCAGGTCTACGATGGGGAAGAGCGGGCGATTGTGCTGATCAGCTTTATGCAGAAACAACAGAAAATCAGCGTGCCGGTTTCCACTATCCAGACGCAGGTTTGAAAGGTTTAAATTTTCTTTCCGCCAATGTCGGGGCCATCATTACGGATTGTTACTTGTGTGGTGCTCTGGGTCCCGTAGAATTTTCGACCTCAAAACACTGGATACGGGTTGGTGGGGCGGTAGCGTATCTGAAATAAGTGAATTAGAGGTTTGGAATCTGACCAACCTGCCAGAAAGAAAGTGTCAGTGTCCACGAGTCGAGTAATATAAAGATGAAACTATTAGTAACCGGCGGCGCGGGCTTTATAGGCTCCGCAGTCATCCGTCATATCATCAGGAATACGCAGGACGAGGTGGTCAACCTCGATAAACTAACCTACGCGGGCAACCTTGAAAGTTTGGCGGAGGTCAGTGATAGCGAGCGGCATAGTTTCGAACAAGTAGACATCTGCAACCGCGCTGAATTAGAACGGGTCTTTGCCCAGCACCAACCTGGTGCAATCATGCATCTGGCGGCAGAAAGCCACGTAGATCGTTCGATAGACGGCCCGGCGGCTTTTATCGAAACCAACATTGTGGGCACCTATACCCTTCTGGAGGCGGCCCGCCGGCATTGGCTGGCCCTGGACAACGATAGAAAACAAACATTTCGTTTTCATCACGTCAGCACCGACGAAGTTTATGGGGACCTGCCGCACCCGGCTGAAACCGAGGATGCTGAGCAGCAAGTCTTTACAGAAACCACGTCTTACGCACCAAGCAGTCCATACTCAGCCAGCAAGGCCAGTTCTGATCACCTGGTGCGGGCCTGGCGGCGTACCTACGGATTGCCAACAATGGTGACCAACTGCAGCAACAATTACGGCCCGTATCATTTTCCGGAAAAACTTATTCCACTGGTGATATTGAATGCCCTTGAAGGTAAACCATTGCCGGTGTTTGGCAACGGAGACCAAATTCGGGATTGGCTGTACGTGGAAGATCACGCAAGAGCGCTTTACACTGTCGTCAGGCAGGGCAAGCCCGGCGAAACCTACAATATTGGCGGGCACAACGAAAAACGGAACATTGAGGTGGTGCTCACCTTGTGCGACATACTTCAGGAACTACGCCCTCAGAAACTTAAATATCGAAACTTGATTACTCACGTAAATGATCGACCCGGGCACGATATGCGCTATGCAATAGACGCCAATAAAATCGAAAAAGAACTTGGCTGGGTCCCGGAAGAAACATTTGAAACTGGAATCTACAAAACTGTGAATTGGTATCTTAGTAATCTCGACTGGTGCCAACGGGTGCAAGACGGTACCTATAAACGGGAAAGGCTGGGAGTAGATGTATGAAAGGTATCATCCTGGCAGGTGGCTCTGGCACACGACTATATCCGGTAACTCTGGGTACCTCGAAACAGCTGCTTCCAGTTTACGACAAGCCTATGATCTATTATCCGCTTTCTGTACTCATGCTGGCAGGCATCCGCGATATTCTGATTATAACCACGAAGGAGGATCAGCCTGGCTTCAAACGAGCTTTGGGCGATGGAGAACAATTTGGCATTACCCTCAGCTATGAGATACAGCCTAGCCCGGATGGCCTTGCACAGGCGTTCATCATTGGTGAAAGATTTATAGGCAACGACAGCGTCTGTCTGGTTCTGGGCGATAACATCTTCTATGGCCAAGGTTTTACTCCGAAGCTGCTGGAGGCGGCAAAGCGGACAGAGACGGGGCGAGGTGCAACAGTATTTGGCTATCAGGTAAAGGATCCCGAGCGCTTCGGTGTAGTGGTGTTTGATGAGAATCGCAAAGCAATTTCTATTGAGGAAAAACCAGCGAGCCCTCAATCTCACTTCGCTGTTACTGGTTTGTACTTTTATGACAACCGTGTGGTCGACATAGCCAAAGAAGTAGAGCCGTCTCACCGTGGTGAATTGGAAATCACCGATATCAACAAAGCCTATTTGAAAAAGGGTGAACTCAACGTGGAGCTCCTAGGCCGAGGTTTTGCCTGGCTCGATACAGGCACCCATGAAAGCCTGTTGGAAGCCGCGCAATTCGTAGAAACTATCGAAAAACGGCAAGGTTATAAGATTGCCTGCCTTGAGGAGATCGCATTCAACCAGGGCTGGTTGAGCAAAGTTCAAATGCAGAACCAGGCAGACCAGTTGAAGAAAAACGGTTACGGGGAGTACTTGCAAGATATTCTGGGAGACGCCCAATGATTCCGGTCACAAAACCCTACCTTCCGGACCGGGAGAAGCTGAATCAATACATCGATGTGAAGTGGACCCCGAAATTTGGACAGGTGCCTAAGCTCTGATTCATCATCTCCACAAGGAGTAGAATCATGAGCAAGAAACGCAAGCAATACAGCGCATCATTCAAGTCCAAAGTCGCCCTGG
>Ga0307970_1001261_pt1 | contig 13729 bp, 12 predicted proteins | sample OrgLakmetagen712_FD_202093 | JGI IMG/M metagenome (GOLD analysis project Ga0307970, IMG submission 202093) | Saline water microbial communities from Organic Lake, Antarctica - #712 | ecosystem: Environmental > Aquatic > Non-marine Saline and Alkaline > Saline | place: Antarctica: Organic Lake... | reverse complement strand
CACGAGAAGAGTGGATTCATTTAACCGATAGAGACCACTTCAACCAGATCACTCAATCATGTACTCCTTTCGCAACATGGGGAACACCTGCTACGCCTCTGCGGCGCTGGCCATCATCTGCAACATGGAGGAGATTATGAGGCCACTCAAAAATGCAGTCCGCTATGCACATCGGGCCGGGCGAATCCGTCGCCTTCTGGAGGACCTCAAGCACAACGCCAATGAGAGCCACGTTGTCACGCCGAGCAGAGTGATGGAGACGTGGTATAAGCACTGTAGCGAGACACAGCCGGGTAAGCAGCAGCACGACCCAAGCGAGTTTCTCACATGGCTCTTCGCACATGGCAAAGAGAACAACCCCCTGAGCATGACAGGACACACCAACACCATCAACCAGCGTCTGAAATGTAGAGGATGTGGCCGCGAGAGCCAGCACGAGGAGCAGCTACCCGTGATTACACTGGCAAGTGCAAGCAACTTTCCCGAGGCCTTCAGCCAGGCGTATCCTCGGCGAGACATGATTGAAGAATATCACTGTGAAACCTGCACCGTACCACAAACAGCAGAAATGAAGTACGAGGTGACGGCAACGGCCAAGCGCATCATCCTTTTTCAGAACAGTGGCACCGGCGAGAGCCTGCTTGGCGTCCCCCCACGACGAATCCGTTGTGATGGGGACACGTGGGTACTGGCAGGTTTCACGGTTCACGGCAGCAGACATCACGTCGCATACGTTACCACATCGGTATCAACACAAATGGCGTGTGTGAACGACGAGCGCATCCACACAGTCTCCATTGGGAAGCTCAACGAAAACAAGGTTCGAGCACACCTTGTGATATACATGCTGAAACCTGAGAAGGGATAGGCGTCCGACAACAGTTAGGCGAGCACAGATATTTATAAACGAATGCAGCACATTGAGACCGCGGCGATCATCTCGCCCATTGTTCTTCCGCTTGTTATGGGGGGCACACTTGTTCTGCGAAAAGGCCGCAGGGGGGACGTGAGACAGATTGTGACCCAGGGCATCAAGGTTGCGGCTACGGTGTTCTTCGCCGGATGTGTGTTCAACCTGGGACTGAAGGTGCTCCTCGGGACATTTGTTCCCGGTTGGAAGATGATCTGGCGGCCGAGTCTCTGTCCACAAGCTCAGAAAAGGGGCGACCACAGTTGTGAGCAGTGTGGCATGTGGCCAAGGTACGGCGGCGCTTTGGGAGGGCGTGCTAGCCTCGGCATGCCGTCGGGACATGCCCAGCTATGTGGACTGGTGCTGGGCCTTGCACTGACCATGGGATACGACATCCGGGCGAGTGTCATCTTGCTGTTGCTATCAGTTCTCATTCTCATGCAGCGTGTGGATAGCGGGTGTCATACAAATGCGCAAGTATGGACTGGATGGCTCGTGGGATTGTGTCTGACCCCGCTTGTTGCGCGCTTCATCATCAAGTGGTGTCTCTGATGATAAGGTGGAACTCGGAGAAACCATGTCATTTAACCTCCACTTTCACACAGGTCATTTTTCTTCGCCATCACAATGTCCAACAGCACTATTGCACCAGTGCTCACGCGTCTCATTGAGATCCAGACAAAGATCAAGGCGCTGGAGCGCGCGAAGAAAGAGGACATCGAATACGAGAGCGCACGTGAATCTGAGCAGCTCTACCGCGATCAGCTCCAAGGTACGCTCGAGCGTGAGCAGCGGACATGCATTCAACTTTCCCCTGAGCAGATCGACAACGAGGGTATGGTTGTCAAGCCCACATATCTGCGCATCATGTCGACGAAGACCATGCACCCCATTAAACTCGACGCGGCGCTCGACGCAGTGGAGGCAGGCACGGTGGCCTTTCTTCGCACATATCAGCTACCCAAGGAAGAGCCGACCGCAAAAAGGCCCAAGAAGAGCAAGAAAAGTGAGAAGCATGAGCCACGAGGGATGTATGACGTTGCGCAGGACGACATCATCAAAGCCATCCAGACTGCGCTCCGATCAATACTGTGGAAGGAGCACTCCAGGCTGTGTATCACCGAATCGTGCGAACGTGGGAAGCGCGACTCAGTTGAAGTGATGACGCCCCCCTCCGATGAAATTGCACGTCTTCTGGAGCTCTGGACGGTGAACAAGCATGTGAAGAATTGCCACGCGGCCGCGTTTCATATCGAGAAGAAGGATATTGACGAGGGTTGGGAGGAGATCCAAAAGGTGCTCCGCACCTCGGCAGTCAGCCGGACGCTCCCCCTCGAGGTGGCAGTGCTCTTTCGGCTCGGTGTTGACGCCGATAGCGTGCGAGTAACGCGATCGGAACGGGTTGCCCGGACAACGGATATTTCCCAACGCGACCTCTGGGCGATTGTGCAGGCACACCTGGACGTGACCACGTTGATTGCGTCGGATGGCACGCTTCAAGATGGCATCACACCTGAACGAGGAGGTGCCCTTGTGCAAGAGGTCGTGACCCCGCACCTTGAAACGTTTTTTGCAACAGAAACTCGCACCTCTGTGTTCAAAGTTGAGGTGAGTGTAGAAGCGTAACGTGTTCTCAAATTCACCAAACACGCTCTAATTGGTGATGGATAAAACCCCCAGTAAATTGCATCCTTTGTATCCGTGATCATGGTGTCGAAGAATGTCATTCTCGTTGTCTCTGCCGTTCTGGCTGCTGGCATTGCCGGTGTGGTCTTGTATCTGGTCAAGTTTAAGTCGTCATCTGGACCCGGGATCAAGGCCGATGCCAACGCACCAATCACGTTGAGTAAAACAGAGGGTGCTGGGACCTCCACGTATGTCTTTCAAGAGAAAAAGGATGATGGGAGCTGGATCTTCAGCGAGCGGCGCACGGGCAGGACGATGGTGTACCAGCCGAAGGCAAAGTCAATCCAGATTTTTCGCTCATCGGCAATGCAGACACTAGTCTGGAATTACGGCACCGAACCGGGCACGCTGACACAGGGAGGTAAGGTGGTTGCGCAGAGCACATGAGTGTGTCACGTTGCCGATATCACTGTGGCCGTTTCTATTGGTGAACGATCTGAAACCAACAACTAGTTGGTTGATTTTGTCCCGTTCTTCACTTTAAGAATAGAGTAAACCATATCAACATAGCCATCAAAGGATACACGCTCTTTTGTTTTATCGGACGGCAGCTGAGTAAATAGCGTCACAATGATATCAAACAATACGATTGCTGTTATCACCCTGGTGGTTGGAGGCACGTGTCTGATTGGTATTTTGTTCTACCTCATTAAAAACCGTCGACAGAAAGCGGCGGCAAACACCAAGAGTCCAACTCAGACTGCGACGACATCATCGGTAGCGAAACAGGAAGGAGCGAAAGATAAAGTACCGAAAAAGGTCGCACAGTACTCGTCGGGAGGTGGGCTCCAGGCAGATCACAATCTTCCAGTGACGTTGACGTATACGGACCCGGGCTCGCAAACACTAGCAGCATTAGGATTTTTGGAGCCGTCTAAATTTGTGTTTGAATCGAAGAATGAGAGCAATGGAAACTGGTATTTCCGCGGAAATACCAAGGACTCAATGCTGGTTTACAACACGAATGAACAGAGGTTCCATGTACTCGAGAATGGCAACGTTGGATGGGACAGCACCAAGGACAAAGGAATAGTGATGCAGGATGGCCTAGAATTTGCTTTTCCCAAGTAACATGAAAACACATAAATGTCATGACTAATTAAGTTTGAGGATTCCCCGGGTTCCATTCGATACCATCCGTGTCTTCCAGTAACGCAGCATGCGCCGTGCAACCTCGCTCTGCTGATGGGCATCTCTGAGAGGGGGGAGGGTGGCGTCCAAGTCATCGCCTTGCAGGGGGTGATAGGTGACATTGTTTGCCCCAATCAATTTCTGTTCAAAGAACGGCCGTATTTTCACGGCTACCCGTCGCAGCGGAAGAGGAGCAGCAGCACCCTCTTCATCCGAGGGCACACTGCGACGGCACTCAACATTAGGTGAAGCATGTGTTCGAGGGTGCGGAGTCAGCTGGCGCTTTTTCCGAGGGCGCGATGTGGACTTTTTGTTCCGGGGCGTCGCGCCCAGGTGTTGAAGCACCTTTTTCTTGCTCGATCGTGTTACAGGCGGCATCTGGAAGCATTTACCTGTCCCTCCTATTCCAACGACAGAGAGATATGGTGCGCACACGGGAGAGCGCCGCGACATTTTCAATCGAGCGTCTCGAGGTGGGTCCACTGAACGAACAGACCATCCGCGCCAAGTCGGTCGTGGAGGTGAAGAATGCCAAGAAGTATCGCAACGACTCCGGGCGCCAGCCGGTGCCACATGGGCTCATGGATACGCGCATGGGTGTTGTGCGCGCCGGCCTCAAGTGTGGCACATGTGGTCAGGGTCGCATGGGGTGTCGCAACGGACACAGCGGACACATTGAGCTTAGCATCCCGGTGATCAACCCCATCTTCAAGGACCACGTTTTCCGTCTTCTCGCCTGCACATGCCGCGCATGCGGCGCCCTGCTGACGGATCAGAGCCAGCTGATGGCGAAACTGCGCGGCATCTCGCGCACGGCGCGCCTGCGACATGTCTTTGACATCATCACCCCGCTCAAGGCGGGCTCCACATGCGAGACATGCCAGCTCCCGCAGCCCCGTTACAAGCAAGATCAGCTGGGCATATCGGCACACTGGCACTCGGCAGACCTGACGCGACTTCGCGAAGAGATTGACCTTCTGGAGCCGGCCGACGGCACCCTCATTCTGGACGTCCTGGGGCTAACACACATGGCCGCGTCATTTGATCATGCAGCCCTGGCCGCAACAGGGAATGTGACAGATGATACATTCAGTGTCTACCAAATCCATCGGCACCTGCAACGTATTACGGATGCAACAGCCGAGTTTCTGGGCTTTATCACCGAAGTGGCGCACCCCCGTGACCTCATGTTCACGGTGCTGGAGGTCCCGGCAGTGCCACTGCGAAGCCAGCAGAGCGATGACATGCATGTCGGCACGGGTAACGGCGTGGTGCAAATGTACGGCGAGATCATCAAGCGCAATCTGATTGTTGGCGAGACGCTCACACAGGCAGGCTACACAGTGGAGGAGGCCCGGGTGGCCTTTACAACCGGAAAACCCGTCCCTGAGCCAGTCGTGCGGGCATCGCACGATCTCATGATGAGTATCATGTGCCTCATCACGCGCCCAACAACAACCGTGCGCGATGCCGTGGACACCGAGGGCGCCAAGGGCGCTGCACGCCTGCACCTGCCGGGTGTCCGCAAGGCCGTCGGCCGGCGTGCCATGGACGGCCTTGGTGGTGAGGGCATTCCCAGTGCGCTGGAGCGCCTGAGCGGAAAATACGGTGTCCTGCGACACCAGACACAGGGCAAGCGCGTGGACTTTGTCGCGCGCAGCGTGATCGTGCCAGATAGCACGCTTGACCCTGACGAACTCGGCGTGCCAATGTGCTATGCCACGGCGCTGAGCCTTCCCGAGAGAGTGACGTCGCTCAACTGGGCCGAGCTTGTGCAGGCTGTCTCCATGGGGCCGGGCGCGGGAGGGGCGATCATTGTCGACGTGGCATCCGAGTGGGGCGAGGCCGATAGCATCCGTCTGGAACAATGTGTGGAGGAGGAACGTCACAGCCTGGCGCGACGCCTTCAGGTGGGCGACGTGGTTCATCGCTGCCTGCGCGAGGGGGACTACGTCCTGTTTGGACGGCAGCCAACGCTGCATAAGTACAGCCTATTGGCACTCCGCGTGTGCTTCCGCGATGGTCGCGCCTTTGGGCTATGCGAGGTGCTGTGCAAAGGCCTCAACGCCGACTTTGATGGTGACGAAATGAACCTCCACGTCCCACAGAACATGACCGCCCGCGCTGAGATGATGGCGTTGTGCAGCCCGGTTCACTGTCTGATCGACCCAGCGCGTTCGACACCCTTTGTGGCACTGATCCAGGACGCCCTCGAGGGTCTCTGGTCCCTCGGACAGAACGGCTTCTTTCTCCAGCGCCAGGAGGTGTTTCACCTTCTGAGCGCCCTGCGACACTTTGGACCAATGCGAGGCGCAGCAGTTCCGCCACCAGCAATCCTAAAGCCGCAGAAACTCTGGACCGGGCGCCAGGTTCTCTCGATGGTTTGCGGCGACATCACACATTTTCGTGAACGGGCAATTGCGCCGGGGGCAAGCGACGACCACCTGGGATCGAGCCTGCTTGTTCGGCATGGCACAATCATACGCGGGGAGATCACCAAGGGTGTACTTCATCGCCACGCTGGCCTCATCTTTGCAACGGCCGTCAATCCGACGGCGAGCGATCGCGCGGCAGCAAGGTTCGTTGGCGACCTCGCGCGCCTCGGCGTCGCCGTCTCTGAGAGATTCCCGCTCAGCATCACGCTTCGGGACATCACTGTAAGCAGACGGTTCCACGATACCATCACGGGTATCATCGGCAAGGCCGAGGAGCTCCGGGAGGAATGTGATGCGCGCGTGCAGGAGATTGTGAGACATGCTGACAGTGAGACACGGACACAGCTTGCATCCTTTGTGTGTGAGCGCCTGGAGGCGTACGCGTCGGACGTCTGCTTTGGCACGCTTGACGCGGCACGCGCGATGCTGTACGAATGCTTTCGCGCAACTACCAACACGCTCTTCCGCATGGCCGCCGTTGTGGGCTCACGCGGAAACGTGAGCAACGTGACACAGATGCTGGGACTGGCCGGGCAGCAGCTCATTGACTATCGCAGGCCGTGCCCGCACGGTGCAGCGCCAAGGGTCTCACCCTACTTTCGACCCGGCGACAGACGTCTCACCGCACGCGGCCTGGCCACAAACGCCATTGCCGAAGGCTTTACGCCGGAGCAGTTCCTGGCCCACGCTGGCACAACGCGCGAGGGGCTAGTGAAGTCTGCTATTGCCCCGGCAGACACCGGCTACCTCCATCGGCGCCTGATCAGATGCCTCGAGATGTTAATCGCATGCTCGGACGCAAGCGTGCGCACGTCAGTGACGGGAGACTACGTACCACCGTACCTTATCCAGCCGTGCTGGGGGGGCGACGGACTGGACACATCGTTGAGCGTCAAGCTGGATCTCGCAGGATTTGCAACCATGGGGGACAGCGAGATCGCAGCCATGGTCGTACCACATCAACTGGCCAGCGCGGAGCAGCGCGCCCTGCGACAGGCCGTGACATCGCTTGCAGACGCCTACGCGGGCCAGCCAACCAGCACACTCTTCCGTCTGGTGGCCCCGGCAGATCCACGCGATTTTTTCATGCGCAGTATGCTGCTGGAGCGCATGGAAGGAGGAGGAGGAGGACACGGCCATGGTGACTTTGCGGCATGCTTCAAGGCCGTTGACACTGCTTGTGCTACACTGCAGCGCATCTTTGGTGAGCGTCGCACGTGGAGCGCAGTCTTGGCCTTGCGCATGCTGCTCTGCACAGGCAACCTTGTGCAGCACAGTGGCGAGTGTCACCACGGTGTGACATCATCAGCGGTCAATGCGGCGTGTGTGGAGTATGTTGAGTGTTTTGTGCGCTTCGCAGTTTCGTCTGGCGAATCACTGGGCGTCATCATCGCACAGGGCATTTCCGCCCCGGCCACACAGGGCAACCTAAACTCGTTTCACCTCTCGGCCGGGGGCAACATGGCTGGCGTCCCGCGGCTGGTCACGCTCACCCGTCTGCGACAGATGGATCCCGGAGAGTATGTGACAACGCTTCCCCTGGTGCACGACGACATAGAACGCGCCAGGGCGCTGCAACGCTCGCTGCGTGTCATCTACCTGAAGGAGATCACAACAATGGTGGAATCGCTCCGAGACGAGGCGCTCCAGCGGCTTTTCCAGCAGGCCAGGGAGGGGGGCACCATCACCGATGAGACCCCCACACTGGCACGCACGTGGGGGGCGCAGGAGTCTCTGGCCTGGCGCATGCTGCACGTGGTTGTACCCGATACCATCGCAGTGGAACGGCTGGAGCTGGACCGGGGCCGCATGCAGCGACTTCATCTATCGCTGGAGGAGACGGTTGTACAGTGTGAGGCGCACCTTGCCACGTTGCCGCGCAGCCGTTCAACGTTGATTATTACGACGAAGACGGCATCAGGGCAGCCGGTACTCCTGGTGGCACAGCGCAGCGACACGTGCACGCGCCGGCGTGGGGTCAACATTAAGCCAACCCTTTCAGCAGTCAAGCTGACACTCATCCCGATGCGCGGCATCGACGGCATTGAACGTGTCGAGATCGAACGGGTGCCACGGTGGGTCCTTGCTGCGTCGGAGGGCAGCGGGAGACGGCTGCAGCAGCGACAGCAGCTGCTGCTCAAGGTATGTTCACCATGCCTGTCCATGGCGATGCGACACCCTGATGTCTGCTGGTGGGACACGCAGACCAGCGATCTCCACAGCGTGTACTGGACGCTGGGAAAACACGCCTTTGCCGTTGTCCTGTTCCGCGAGCTGCTTTCGGTGGTGAGCCACGAGAGCGACAGTGGCGTGCAGCACGCATACATGCTCCTTCTCGCGGACTTTATGACACATCGCGCATCGCCCATGCGCATTGATGGCCCCAATATTCTCAAGCTGCGCTGCGCGGGGCTCTTTGACAAGCTGACCTTTGAACGAGTCACGCAACAGGTCTCGCAAAATGTGGCGTTTGGGGTGAAGGAGAAAATCGCAGGCACCAGCGCCCGTATCATGGTGGGCGCGCGTCCTCTCATTGGCACCGAGCTGGTTGACTTGCGCACACTCGAGGGCCGACCGGTTGCTGGTCGGGGCAGCGACCCCGTCCGCATGACGTACCCACAGATTGAGGGCGAGCTTTGCGAACCAGAGCTGGAGCTACGACGCACGCGGACACCGACACTTCTCAGCGCAACAGGCCAGAACACAGTGCCGGGCACCTCGGAACATCGACAACAGGCCTTTGGAAGAGCGGCAAGCGCGCTTGCGCCACAGCAACAGTTGCAGGCAAGCCCGTCATGCTTCCCATCGACACCCCCCCCTCCAGGAATCCCGTCCTACTGTTATGTACCCAGTCCGTCGTATGAACCGAGCCGTGGACCACAGACGCCGCCAACACCACCAACACGAATGCCGGTACCATCACCACCACAACCACTTCCCGCGAGCCCATCATACGCGCCTTTCAGCCCCATAGAAGCAGCTTGGGCAACGTCACGCGAGACCGCTGTGAGCCCAACCTACGATATACACAGCCCGACAACATACGGGGCATTCAGCCCGGCACCCCCGATGTGTAAGCCTGAGGAACCGATACACGGGACCGGAGCACACGACACCGATACCCCAACATTCATGGTTCTGAACGCCGAAGAGGAGCCCGAAACAATGGTACATGGAGCTCCAGCGGTCGACACGGATCAGGTCATGTGGCGCCAGGTTGAGATTGAGGAAACATATCGCCCACGACTGGAGCACCGAGGAGGCGTCGTTCAACCTGTACCAGTTCGCCGGCCACCCATGGTCACTGATGATGTGCAATCCGTCTGCCCCCCGCGACCCTCCACCCCGGATGGCTCTCACTTAGGTGATGCTGACCATGGTGGATTCATCGTTATACCGGAGTGAGAAAAAGATCTTGGCCAGCGCGCTGGGCTCGTGCGACCTCGAGCATATCTCGCACGAGCAGCAGGCCGAGGAAAAACCGCTGGTGGTCGCAACGATTGTCCATAAGGTTGAACCCAGCGAGTCGGTTGTCTCTCCATCGGCACGAACATCGCTCCAGATATCACAAAACAGTGTAGCGGACCTTGATCGACAACGCCCGCGAGCCATTCTCCGTGGGAAAAATACGTTCCAGGTGAATGACGTGGTGGAACTATTAAAGGCAGAGCCACGGATTTCGACAGTATGTATCTACAGCACACTTCAGACCCCTCTTGCGTGGTACATACCGACAGGCGATCTGTTGCCATGGGTATGTACTGTGCTTGTAAATGACTCACTGATCACACTGCGCGCCAGGGACGTTGATCTTGTTCGTTGGACACCGTTCTCCAGACCACTCGTGCAACCTTTGCCGGCACTATCCGCGTGTGACACCTGCCGCTCACTCTGTCTGCGACCACTGACCAACCCAACTATTGGTCAGGTTCAACCGGCGTGTGCATTTTGGAAGCAGGTTGGCTGCTCGTGTCAACAAACATGGTGAACGAGAATCCCCCTGAAACTGCCAGTACTCCTGGGAACAAAGCAGCAGGCACGGGTTCAGGCCCCGTCGACACAGCACATCCTCAACTGGAACTACCGATGGTACATGAGCCGAACCGAGACGCCACCACGGGTGGCATCCGACATAAAGAACCCCATCCCGCTTGCTGCCTCACCAGAAAACTTCATGCAAGTATCGCCCTATGCGCAGGAGACCACAGATGTCGGTAGTTTCAAAGAGCCGGTCACACTTTTCCGCGAGCTGCTTGCCATCTATGCCAACGAAACAGGCAACGAGGTGGCCCTACGAGAGCTTGCCAGCAGCATGGCCCAGGAGCAGGGGACGGCATCCGTTCTGCGCCAGGGTGGCGGCCCGATTGAATTTCGGAAACATGGAAATGGCCATCACCGCTACAAGCCCCCCCGACTCTGGCCGGATCTCATTGTCCAACACAGTGAGATGGCTGCTGATACAACCTGGCCGGGGCGGCACGCTGCCGAGATTTGGAGCCGTTTGAAAAATATGGGTCCACTGAGAGGGATCGCCCAGCTCTCCCTCGGCGTTGAGCCTCCGGATAGTGAGAGCCAAGGGCGGGGCCAAGAGCGATTTGAAATGTATGTGGACATGAGTGTCGTGGGAGCCTGCGACGCCCGTCGCATGCTCACGTCCAGTGTCTGCAGGGTGGCCGCGGAGCGCGTGCGACGCCTATCTGGCGGCCTGTCCGACCTACGCAGCATTGAGGGTGAAAAGCTTCCGATGATGAAAGATATCACCTTGAACTACCAGCGTATGCGACGCGAATGCGATCTCAAGGTGCAAGTAGCGTGTGCCTTTGTTGATATGGATAGCGCGCTCGTCGCGGACGACCTCAAGGACTTTTGCTCCTGTGTTCGCAGCAGAGAGGATGCCAGTGCCAAATCCATTGCAGGAGCACTGAAGTTATCGGCGCCCCCATCAGTTACAGACACAGAGGCCAATTTTCGCGGCTGCTTTGATGGTGGCCGATGTTCCGAACGGGGATACAAGACTGCCGAAGACGACGCCGGGATTAGTATGTGTCCCATGATCTGCGAGAACCTGCTCGCGGTCGACGGCAACATTCTCGCGGGCTCAACGAATGTCCGGCAGAGCTGCATCCTTGACCCGGGTACAAGCGCACTGCTGGTTCAGCGGATTATATCCGACGACGGCCTTCGATCCGACGTGCGAATCCACCCGGCAAACCCCAAAGCAGACGCGACGGGGATTCCGGAAGATACCACACCAACAGGGGATGCACAGCGCGATGATGACACACAGGATCTCAACGGCGATACCTATGTCATGGGAAAGGATAGTGCCCCTGTACCGGATTCAACAAAAACGGATGGTCAGGAGAACGAGGTGGAGGAAACGACGACGGATACCGAATCGCTCTTTCGGCGTTATCGCACATGGATCATCAGCATTGGGGGAGTAACCCTGTTCTCCATCATTGTGTATTACCTTGTTCGATACTATAGTAACACAAAGTAACACACTGGAGAGAATAACATAAATAAGATTTTCTCATCGTGACCAGCAGAAGAGAGCGCAAGTGAGATGCCCATTTAACCCATTGTCAGCGTCACGAACACTTAGCACAATGACCGAGCCGAAACTAATCAATAGCTTCATTGTACACTATCGTGGTGAAGACGTCGAACCGGGGGAGGAAATGAAGGTGATTGTACCATACGATGCCATCGATAGAATGATGATTGGACATATCTGGGAGTCAGTGCAACAGATATGCGGACTCAGTTTTTCGGAAGAGCGAGTAACACAAGTGTATTTCGTGACGCCGTCGGACCAGACGTATCACATTGGAACGCTTGCGCGCAGATGTGAGGATTTTACTCGACGTGCCCCGACCAATGAGGGCACACTATTCTTTGTCGACCGTGGTGCGTGGATCAGCGACCAAGCAACCATCCGAACGCGCAGTCTCCCACTGCAGCAACCGGAGCCGATTGAGGATGATGATGGATGGGAGAGTGACGATGATGATGATGATGATGATGATGATGATGATGATGATGGTCGGGGCGATTGGGGCGATTGGTTGATACCTGTGATCACCATTGCAGGTTATGTTATCATTTGGTATTATCGAGTAAACTAGCAGATTAGGAGGGTCAGTTACCCCTAGTCCACGTGCGCATGTCTGTGACACTGACCGTCTTAATCACGATATTTTGCCGTTCCAGCCTCACGTAAAACAACATTTTGAAACGACACGACAGCTTGAATGCACCGAACAAAGGAGGAGGAGGAGGAGCACCAACTGAGCACCGTGCGAGCATCTTGGACGAACCTGGCGACACTTGAGAATCAGTGCAGAAGCGCATGCCGTCTCGCAGTGCAGATCAACCCATGGGCGCTGGAGTACGTGAAGATACAGACGGCCGAGCTGTGCCGCGCAGCAGTTGAACGGGATGGAAACGTTCTCTCGCTGGTGGAAGAGCAGACTGAAGATATTGTACTCGCCGCAGTCAAAAAGACTCCACATGCCCTGCGACATGCGATGCTTCAAAATGAAGCCATTGTCAGCTGTGCCGTGCAGGGTAATGGCGCATCGCTGAAATACGTGTGGCAACAGACATCGCGTCTCTGTGAGGTCGCCGTGTCGAATTATCCCCACGCGCTCCATTATGTGCAGGAGAAAACCCTGCAACTATGCCGTGCGGCCGTGCTGTGCAACCCCTCGATCATCACAACAATGAAAGATCCACCGGAGGAGCTTTATGTGATGGCGGTCACTCGCTGCCCATCAATCTGTCAGCTGCGTCACGACATCAGCGAAAAAACACAGCTTCAAATTGTTCAGCTTGATGGCATGACGTTAAGGTTTCTCCGGAATCCAAACCACGCCGTCTGTATTGCAGCTGTATCGCAGAACGGCCTGGCCGTACAGTTCGTCAGCACACCGTCGCTCGAGGTATGCATGGCAGCTGTCATGCAGACAGGATTGGCCCTGGCCCATATTTCCGCACAAACAGAGGAGATGTGCCTGACGGCGATCAACACAGCCCCGTCAGCTTTTGAACATGTGCAACATCAGACTGAGCGCATCTGCATAGTGGCCGCGCGCGTCGGCTGCGGTGCTGCACTCAAGCTGCTTTGCCACCCCAATTATGAGCTCTGTCTCGCGGCTGTCACACATAATGGCCTTGCACTGGCACACGTTGAGAGGCAGACAGAGGAGCTCTGCCTGGCTGCAGTCACACAAAACCCCAACGCATTCGCATACGCAAAACACCAGACAGAGGCCGTACGCAAGGCCGGCAATCTGCGATCGTCGGGGCGCCGTGTGACACATAAATTTCTCGGCCGATGGAACCGGAAAAAAGCAACGGCAGCGGCCGCTGCATCACAGGCTCGCCCGAAGACCTAAAGTCCCTAACAGATCCAGACTTCTCTCTCATTATACAAACCAATAAAGGCTGCATTTAACTTCATCACGATGCAGACGCGCAGTGCAACAGCGCCGCGTACTGAAAAGAGTGTACATCACCTCGAGGTGGCACAGTCCAGTGTGTGTTCGGGTATGGGCCTGTT
>Ga0307970_1001258_pt1 | contig 13743 bp, 18 predicted proteins | sample OrgLakmetagen712_FD_202093 | JGI IMG/M metagenome (GOLD analysis project Ga0307970, IMG submission 202093) | Saline water microbial communities from Organic Lake, Antarctica - #712 | ecosystem: Environmental > Aquatic > Non-marine Saline and Alkaline > Saline | place: Antarctica: Organic Lake... | reverse complement strand
CGCCATCCTGGCGTTCTTCCGCGAAACCATTCCACGAGAATGGAAAATGTTCCGCGAACAGGTGTCAGACAATTTCCGCGTCATAACCCACCAAGAATTTCGGTTTTTGGAAGGTTAGGGGTATATAGAGACTAGGCAATGGGTTAGTGGCTCCAATCCTTCACAGGAGGACTTTGAAGCCCAAGAACAATTCGCAGTGCGACCCGATCGCCCTGCGCCTGACGTGACCAGACCACCCTTCGGGGCCTGGCGAGACCGCAGCCTTCACCGGCCAGCCCTCTCGCCTAGCCCGGCAAACCGAAGAGGAGGTCGTCATGACCCAATCACAAAACCCGCGCTGCATTTTGGCGCTCGATCTTGGAACCACGACGGGCTGGGCGCTCCGGACCTTCGAGGGGCTGATCACCACCGGTACGGCGTCGTTCAAACCTGGACGCTACGATGGCGGTGGCATGCGCTATCTGCGCTTCACCAACTGGCTGACCGAATTGGATCGGCTATCGGGACCTTGCGCGGCGATCTGGTTCGAGGAAGTCCGTCGCCATGCAGGCACCGACGCGGCTCATGTCTATGGGGGCCTGATGGCGTCGCTGACCAGCTGGGCCGAACTCAGGGGCATTCCATATGAGGGCGTGCCGGTCGGGACCATTAAGCGCCACGCGACCGGCAAGGGGAACGCTCCCAAGCAGGCGATGATCGACGCAGCGCGCGCCCGAGGGTTCAGCCCGTCCGACGACAATGAGGCTGACGCCATCGCCATCCTTCACTGGGCCATCGAGACCCGGGGAGGTACAGCATGAGGTTCACCCCCAAAGGCTATGGCGGTAAGCGCCGTGACCCCGAGCGGGTCAAACGGGAGGGCTGGCGTGAGCAGGGCGTGCTGGCCGTCAACATCCACGATCACCGCCTGACCTGGCCCGAACGGGAGCTGGTCGAACAACTGGGTAAGAAACTGTACGGGCCGCGCCCAGCAGGGGAGGTGCGCCATGGCTGATCACATCTGGACTGCTGACGATGTCGCCGATCATTTCGAAGAAGCGTTCCGCACCCTCCGGAAGCTACCGCCGGTGAAGGCCCGTGGGTATTTCAACGCATGGCCGGACATCGTGCGGACCAGCCGCGAAATCGCAGCGATGGAACCGCAACCCATGCGCGTCTGGCCTTCGGCGGCGTCGATCTCCCGGCTCGAGCAGACCTTTGACTGGGTGCTCTGGATTGAGGAGCAGGAACGCAAGCTGATCTGGTCCCGGGCTGCGCGTGTGCCTTGGAAGCAGATCAGCGGCGAGTTGGGGTGCGATCGTACAACTGCGTGGCGGAGGTGGCAGCTGGCGCTCACCAAGATCGCCTCGCGGCTGAATGCCTAGCGACTCCAATGTGTTGCAACACTTTTGTGTTCGACACATGCAACATTTCCGTGCTATCCGTAGGGCATAATGGGGAGAGTGCGTTGGAAAACGGCTCTCCCCGTTTTCGTTGGTGGGCACCCTGCTGGCTTCCGGGGTCCAACCTGGAGTCCAGCTGGGGTCCAGGAGGCTAACCCACTGACTTTACGGGTCCTTCCTGGCCATAAACGTATACGGGCGGGCGAAGCGCGCAATATCGCCAGCGACAGGGCCGGTTTTTTGGGAAGCCACCCCGGCGGGCATCCACCCGCGATCTTCTGAAAACCACAACAAAACAAACTCTTGGAACCTGACACGTCCGGTGGCCGCTGGACCCTTTGCGGAGTCCAGGCTTGCTGCCGGTGTGCGGAGTCCAGGGTATCCACCCCATTGAGGCGAACCGACTAGCATGACCCTGAGCTTTGCCCCGGACGCGATTGAGACATGGCCGTTGGCCAAGCTCCAGCCTTACGCGAACAACGCGAAAACGCACGGCGCGGATCAGGTTGCCAAGATCGCCGCCAGCATGGCGGAGTTCGGCTGGACCGTTCCCTGCCTGGTCGCGGACGATGGAGAACTGATCGCTGGCCATGGCCGGGTCCTGGCCGCCACGCAACTCGGGCTAACCGAGGCACCGGTGATCGTGCTGGGTCACCTGACCGAGGCGCAGCGCCGTGCCTACCGGATCGCGGATAACAAGCTGACGGAACTCGGGACCTGGGATGAAGCGCTTCTCTCGGCCGAACTAAACGACCTGCTGGCCGAGGACTACGACCTGTCGCTCATTGGCTTCGATGACGCTGAACTCGAGGTGCTGTTGGCTGGAGAGGTCGACCTTGAAGCCGCCTCACGCGAGGGCGAGGACGATGTTCCAGAGGCCCCCGAAACCCCGATTAGCCGTCCCGGCGATCTCTGGGTGCTGGGCAAACATCGGTTACTCTGCGGTGACGCGACAGTGGCCACCGATGTCGAGCGTCTGCTGGGCGACGTGAAACCGCTCCTGATGGTGACCGATCCGCCCTATGGCGTCGAATACGATCCCGGCTGGCGCAACAAGGCAGGGGCAGCCGCGACCAAGCGAACCGGCAAGGTGCTGAATGACGACCGCGCTGACTGGCGCGAGGCCTGGGCGCTGTTCCCCGGTGACGTCGCCTATGTCTGGCACGGCGCGCTGCATGCGACCACCGTCGCCGACAGCCTTGTTGCAGCCGGCTTCAACATCCGGTCCCAGATCATCTGGGCCAAGGACCGATTGGTGCTGAGCCGCGGTGATTATCACTGGCAGCACGAGCCCTGCCTCTATGCCGTGAAAAAAACCGGCAAAGGCCGTTGGGCCGGTGATCGCAAACAGACGACGCTCTGGCAGATCGCGAACAAGGATCAGGACGCGGAAACTGTGCACGGGACCCAGAAGCCCGTGGAATGCATGCGTCGGCCAATCCTGAACAATTCCAGCCCCGGCCAGGCGGTCTACGAGCCTTTCATGGGGTCGGGCACCACCCTGATCGCGGCCGAAACGACCGGTCGCGTCTGCTACGGGATCGAACTCAATCCTGCCTACGTCGATGTCGCTGTGGAGCGTTGGCAGCAGTTCACGGGCAAGGACGCCGTTCTCTTTGGCTCCGATGAGACGTTCAACGAAATCAAGATCAAACACGATTGAGGCATGCATGACTTGGCTCTATTTTCCTCCAGGTGCACTTCCGGAACCGAGGACGCATGCCTGTTCGGCCTCTCCCTTTGTTCCGGCGCAGGCGGCATCGACCTTGGGCTTACCATCGCCATCCCCGGATATCGAACTGTGGGCCATGTCGAACGGGAAACCTACGCTGCAGCCACTCTCGTGGCGCGGATGGAAGACGCGACCTTGGATTGCACGCCTGTCTGGGACGATGTTGCCAGTTTCGATGGCCGCCCGTGGCGCAATGCTGTGGACATCATCACTGCGGGCTATCCGTGCCAGCCGTTCTCAGTCGCAGGCAAGCGACAGGGAACCGAGGATCCACGCCACCTCTGGCCGCATGTTGCGCGCATCATCGACGAGGTCGAGCCGCCCTTCGTCTTCCTTGAGAATGTCGCCCATCATCTCCGTCTCGGCTTCCCCGAAGTCGCTAGCGGACTGGTCGGCATGGGCTACCGCCTTGCGGCGGGCCTCTTTACAGCGGCGGAAGTCGGTGCGCCCCACAAACGGGAGCGTCTGTTCATCCTCGCCATTCGCGAAGGTGACGAACTGGCCGACCCCGCGCGCCTGCTCTGGGACCCGCTCGAGTGGCGGGAACCGAACGGAAATGCGGCGAATGTGGCCGACGCCGAGGGCAAGTGCGAACGAGAACCGGCAGACGAAACCAACGCCCTCGCAAGAAGCAGGCAAGCATGGGATGAACCTGGCAACGAGCGCCGCGATGTGGCCGACGCCACAGACCGACAGCTTTCGGAGCCGGGGCGGCGACCGGAAGCACGAGAAGGGTCTGGACGGCATGGCGCGGGACTGGCCGACGCCGATGGCCAACGACGGCTGCAAGCCGAGTGCTGGCAACCGCAAAACAGCGGATCTGACCCATGCCAGCCGCATGTGGATGACGCCCACCGCGCGGGATCACAAGGATGGGGCGACGACATTGGCGAATACGCCGGTCAACGGCCTGCTTGGCCGCCAGGTCCTGGTGACGCCGATGGCTGGGAACGATACCTCCGAGCAGCGCCGGACCTTGAACCCGCTGTTCGTCGAGGCGCTGATGGGCTGGCCCACCGGGTGGACCGGCTTCGCCTCTGTGGCAACGGCGTGGTCCCCTTGGTTGCAGCGCATGCGCTGCGAACTCTTGCAGCTGAATTGCTGGCCGACGGATGAGGTGGCGGCATGAAGCAGTCGCGCCTCATGTCGCTGGTGGAGTCCGTCGCCAATGTGATCGTGGGCTACGGCGTCGCTGTCGGTACACAAATTCTGATCTTTCCGATATTCGGGTTGCATACGACGCTAACGCAAAACCTGAAGATGGGCGCGGTGTTCACGGTGGTGAGTATTGCTCGGTCCTATGTGCTGCGGCGGCTCTTCGAGGCGATCCGGATGAGAAAGACGAAGCCGACGCTTACACGGCGACGGCTTCCTTATAGTCGTGACTTCAGCGGTGCGCCGGATCGAAATCAGCGCTCGATACGATAGACCCGTCCGAGCCCCTCGACCTTCTTCGAGGTGATCTCGAGGCCTAACTTCTTCTTCAGCGCGCCGGACATTGCGCCGCGCACAGTGTGCGACTGCCAACCGGTTGCAGCGGTGATCTCTTCGATGCCCGCGCCTTCGGGCCGCCGCAGTAGATCGATTATGATCTGCTGCTTGGTCTGGCGCGGGGCTGCATCGGTTGTTTTGGGGATGGAATTCTTGGCCATAATTGTCTCCGGTCATCGGGGGTGCGGAATGCGACCCTTCTACCGGGACGAACCCCGCGCATGCGGGGCGGGTCTGCGCGGCGGCACGGTTCAGATCAGGTCGAGGTCTTTCAGGCAGGTTGCCGCATCGATCAACTGATTGGTCGGCACCTCGATGGTAATCGTCATGCTGTCGGCGTAGGCGCGGACATAAACGCCGCCATCGTCCATCAGGGCGCCTTCGATTTCGTCGAGGACCGTGGTGATGCGGCGTCGGTCGAAGTGATCGGGTAGCTTGCGGATCGGCAATCGGATGGTACTGGTTTCCATGGGACTCACTCCGCGTGCTCGCCTTCGCTGAAGGCGCTGTCGGTGATGCGCTTCAGGAGGCTGGCGTAGTGCTCAAGGGTGCCGACATGGCCCCAGTTGATCTCGTCGGGGTGGGCGTTGAAGTGGTCGTCGCTGAGGTTTGCCAAGCGCGCCAGCGCCTCGTCGATCTCGGTTTTCTTGCCGATGAAGGCGTTGAGCGCTGCTTCCTTGTTCCGCGCGGCCTTCTCGGCGCGCAGTTGGTGGCGGGGCGTTGTCTGCGGGTTCAGGCGGGTCATCGTGGCGGCTCCGTGGTGAGTTACATCTTTTTCTTGAGACCACGTTCGCTCTGGTACGGAGGCTTATCAACTACATAAGCACATGATTTTGAATGATAATCGGAGCGCGCAATGGAAGGTCTGAGCGAGCGCCAATACGCCGCCCGCGTCGGCCTTTCACGCGGGGCAATCCAGAAGGCCAAGGCGACAGGGCGGCTGGTTCTGCATGGCGATGGCAGCATCGACGCGGTGGCCAGCGATGCCCTGCGCGCCGAGGCGACCGATCCGTCCAAAACCCGAAAGCCGCCGCAGCCAAAGCTCAAACCTGTCCCAGAGGCGGCAGTGTCCGCAGTCGGCGAGACGCTCCGTGAACAGGGGTTAGCGGCGCCACAAATCGGCAGCGGCACCACGTTCCTTCAGGCCAAGACGGCGAACGAAGTGCTGAAGGCGCAGGAGCGCCGCCTCCGGTTGCAGAAGCTGAAAGGCGAGTTGATCGATCGGGCCCGCGCGCTGTCGCTGGTGTTCCGGCTGGCGCGGCAGGAGCGCGACGTCTGGGTCAACTGGCCGTCGCGAGCGGCGGCGCTGATGGCGGCCGATCTGGGCGTCGAGCCTGCAGCAATGCAGAAGGTTCTGGAGAAACATGTCCGTGCCCAACTCGACGATCTTGCCGAGGTCAAACCCGATCTCCGGTGACGCCGACGATATGCTGGATTTTGACGGCGCTGCGGAAATCCTGCGCGCCTGGGGTGCTGGCCTCACGCCGGATGCGGACCTGACCGTTTCCGAATGGGCGGACCGGCACCGAATGCTTTCGGGGCGCGCTTCGGCAGAACCCGGGCGGTATCGAACGGCGCGCACGCCCTACATGGGCGAAATAATGGATCGGCTCTCACCCGGCGATCCGACGCAGCGGATCGTCTTCATGAAGGCGGCGCAGGTCGGCGCGACCGAGGCCGGGAACAACTGGATCGGCTTTGCGATCCACCAGGCGCCGGGCCCGATGCTGGCGGTCCAGCCGACGGTGGAGTTAGCGAAACGCAACTCGCGCCAGCGGATCGATCCGCTGATCGACGAGAGCCCGGAACTGCGCGAGCGGGTGAAACCGGCGCGCTCGCGCGACGCGGGCAACACCATGCTGTCGAAGGAATTCGCGGGCGGCATCCTGATCATGACCGGGGCTAACTCGGCCGTTGGGCTGCGCTCGACCCCGGCGCGCTACATCTTTCTCGATGAGGTTGATGCCTATCCAGCATCGGCCGACGATGAAGGCGATCCCGTCACGCTGGCCGAAGCGCGGTCGCTGACATTCGCCCATCGCCGCAAGGTCTTCCTGGTCTCGACCCCGACAATCCGGGGACTGAGCAGGATTGAGCGCGAATATGACGCCAGCGACCAGCGGCGGTTCTTCGTGCCGTGCCCCCATTGCAGCCATGACCAATGGCTGAAGTTCGAGCGATTGCGCTGGCAGAAGGGCCGCCCGGAGACGGCTGAATATCACTGCGCGGGCTGCGACCAGCCCATCGCAGAGCACTACAAGACAGCAATGCTGGAGGCAGGTGAATGGCGCGCGACTGCCACGGCGGCAGATCCCGGCACCGTCGGCTATCACCTCTCGGCACTCTATTCGCCGATCGGCTGGCTGAGTTGGGAGCGGATCGTGCGGGCATGGGACGCGGCCCAAGGGTCGGACGAGGCGATCAAGGCGTTCCGCAACACGATCCTCGGCGAGACGTGGGTCGAAACCGGCGAAGCGCCGGACTGGCAGCGGCTCTACGACCGCCGCGAGCGCTGGAAACCGGGCATAGTGCCTGCGGGTGGGCTATTCCTGACGGCAGGTGGCGACGTCCAGAAAGACCGGATCGAGGTTGATGTCTGGGCCTGGGGCCGCGGCCTCGAAAGCTGGCTCGTCGATCACATCGTGATCGAGGGCGGGCCGGACCGGCATGAGGCCTGGGGCGACCTGACTGCGCTGTTGAACCGGACATGGCCGCATGAACGTGGCGCGCATCTGAAGATCGCGCGACTTGCCATCGACACCGGCTACGAGGCTCCGGCGGTCTATGGCTGGTCACGGGCCCAAGGCTTTGCGCAGGTGGCGCCCGTGAAAGGCGTGGAAGGGTTCAATCGCGCCAGCCCGGTGTCGGGCCCGACTTATGTGGACGCGACCGAAGGCGGCAAACGTCTGCGGCGTGGCGCGCGCCTCTGGACCGTGGCGGTGTCGACATTCAAGGCAGAGACATATCGCTTTCTTCGGCTTGAACGACCAACCGAGGAAGAACGTGCTGACGGCGCGGTCTTCTCGCCCGGCACGGTCCACTTGCCGCACTGGGTCGAGAACGAATGGCTGAAGCAGTTCGTCGCCGAACAACTGGTCACCGTGCGCACCAAGCGCGGCTTCGCACGGCTGGAATGGCAAAAGCTGCGGGAGCGCAACGAAGCGCTGGATTGTCGGGTCTATGCCCGCGCCGCCGCTTGGATCGCGGGGGCGGATCGCTGGACCGATGAGAAATGGCGCGACCTCGAGGATCAGCTTGGGGTCGCCGACACCTCTGCGAACTCCGCAGGGCAGATCAACAGGCAAGCGCAGACCGCGCAGGGGAAACGTCAATCCGACTGGCTCGGACGGCGTGGAGGGTGGTTTTGAACATGGCGGACTGGACCGAAACCGAGCTGTCGGCGCTGCGCCGCGCCTATGCCAGCGGCACGACCCGGGTCAGCTACGACGGTAAATCCGTTGATTATGGATCAGCCGAGGATCTGCTGGCGCGTATTCGCACCATCGAGCGGGCCATCGCGGGCACGACACGGCCATTGCCGGTCGCTGGTCTCGCAGGCTTCTCGCGTGGAGATCGGTGATGTCCGCGAACTGGTTCGACCATGCGATTGCCACGGTGGCACCACGCGCTGCGGCCCGCCGTGTTCTCGCTAGGCAGGCGTTTGAAACCCTGACGCGGGGATATGACGGTGCCGCAAAGGGGCGGCGCACCGAGGGCTGGCGCGCGCCAGGAACTTCCGCCGACACTGAGGTCGGCGTGGCCGGGGCGCTCTTGCGGGACCGGATGCGCGATCTGGTGCGTAACAACCCGCATGCGGCGAAGGCCGTGGCAGTGCTGGTGAACAACATTGTTGGTGCGGGCATCATGCCCCGGGCGGCCAGCGGTAACGACAAGCTGGACCGCAAGGTCGATGCACTCTTCGCCCGGTGGTCGGACGCCGCCGACGCCGACGGCCAGCTCGACTTCTACGGTCTGCAGACGCTGATCTGCCGTGAAATGGTCGAAGCGGGTGAGGTGCTGGTACGCCGACGTCTGCGCCGCGCAGCGGATGGCTTGCCCGTCCCGCTGCAATTGCAGGTGCTTGAGGCCGACTTCCTCGACGGGGCGAAGTCCGGCGCGCTCGGTGCTGGTCGCCTCGTCCAGGGGATCGAGTTCGACCCGGTCGGGAAGCGACGGGCCTACTGGCTACACGCCGAGCATCCGGGCGACGCTTACGGCGCAATGCAGAATGGGCTGCAGAGCCGCCCGGTTCCTGCGAGTGAGATCGCCCATGTGTATGAAAAGCAGCGCACGCAGGCGCGCGGCGTGCCCTGGGGCGCGCCGGTGATCCGCAGCTTGCGTGATCTAGATGACTACGAGGTGGCAGAACTGGTCCGTAAGAAGACCGAGGCCTGCGTGACCGCCATCGTTTTCGGCGATGACGAGGCGCAGCAGGGCATCGCGCCCTCTGTGGTCGATGCCGATGGCAACCGGGTCGAGCAGTTCGAGCCGGGGCTGATCGCCTATGCGCGCGGCGGCAAGGACATCCGCTTCAACCAGCCCTCCGCCACCGGCGGCTACGGCGAATACAAGCGGGCGAGCCTGCACACGATCTCGGCCGGGTTCCGGGTGCCCTATGAATTGCTGACCGGCGATCTCAGCCAGGTCAACTATTCCTCGATCCGGGCGGGGCTCGTGGAGTTCCGCCGCCAGATCGACGCCGTGCAATGGCAGCTGTTCATTCCGATGTTCTGCGCCCCGGTTTGGCGCTGGTTCACCGAGGCCGCGTGGGCCGCAGGGCAGATCCCATCGCCGGACGTACCGGTCGAATGGTCGCCGCCCAAGTTCGAAGCGGTCGATCCGCAGAAGGACGCAATGGCCAACCTGCTGTCGATCCGCTCCGGCACCATGACGCTGGCCGAGGTAATCGCCCGGCAGGGGCGCAACCCTGACGCCGTGCTAGCGGAAATCGCCGCCACAAACGCCAAGCTCGATGCACTCGGGCTGGTGCTCGACAGCGATCCGCGACGAGTCACCAAGACCGGCAGCGCCCAAACAAGCGATCCGGCGAACGATCCCGCCGACGACGACACGGCCAATGACCCGGCGAGCGATCCGGAAGACGACTCCAATACGGACCCGGCGCGGCCCGACTCCGACGAACAGGACTGACCAACATGGACACGATGATCGAATTGCCGGCCCTGCGCCGGTCGGCGGAGCTTGCGCCAAACTCAGCCGATACCGACTCCCGCACCGTCGAGGTGATCTGGTCAGCAGGGGCGCGGGTTCGCCGGTCGACCTTATTCGGCGAGCCCTATGACGAAGAGCTGAGCCTCGACCCGACCCATGTGCGGCTTGATCGTCTGAACGCGGGCGCGCCCTTCCTGAAGGTGCATGAGATCGACACGCTCGACGCCGTGATCGGCTCGGTCGTGCCGGGTTCGGCGCGTATCGAAAACGGTCGCGGCATTGCGCAGGTCAGGATTAGTGAGCGCGCGGACGTCGAAGCGATCTGGCGGGACATCCTGGCCGGGCACATCCGCGCGGTCTCCATCGGCTACCAGGTCCATCGCTTCGAAGTGTCCAAACCTGACGCGGCCCGAGAACTCTGGCGGGCGGTCGACTGGACGCCCTTCGAGGTGTCCGCCGTGCCCGTTGGGGCAGATCCCGCCGCAGGGTTTCGCGCCCAATCCCCACTTCACGACTGCGTCCTCCATCGCCGGGACGTCTCACCCACTCAAACAGGAGCCATCCCGATGACGGACAAACTCAACGCCCCGGCCGCAGGGGCCAAAGACCAGCCTAGCGACACTCTCGCGACCGAGGACACCACCATGACTGAACCGAAGACTTCCGCGACTGAGCCGAAGGCCGCCGCAAGTGAAACCCGCACCCAACCGAAGGCGCAGAAGCCCGATGCCCCCGTTGTGCCTGACACTGAAGCCGTCGCAACCCGCGCCCGTGAAACGGAACGCGACCGCGTGTCCACGATCTACGATCTGGCGGGACGCCTGAACCTCGAGCGCGGCTTTGCCGAGGATCTGGTGAAGCGCGGCACCGACGTCGGTGAGGCCCGCCGTCTGATCCTCGATCAGGTGGCCTCGAAATCGGACGAGACCCGCACATTCAGCCAGGTGTCGATCCCGCTGGGTGGCCGCGATGAGGCGATTACCCGCCGCGATGCCGTCGCAAATGCGCTGCTGCACCGCTATAGCCCGACGCTCTTCACTCTGGAAGATGCCGCGCGCCAGTATCGTGGCATGACGCTACTGGAACTGGCCCGCGAAAGCCTCGGAAACGCGGGCGTGAACACGCGCGGCCTGTCGCGTGATGAGGTGGCGACCCGGGCCCTGCATTCGACGTCTGACTTCCCTGAAATCCTCTCCGCCGTCACCAACAAGACTCTTCGGCAGGCCTACGATGCCTATCCGCGCACCTTCATGCTGTTCTGCCGCCAAGTGCTCGCCACCGACTTCAAGGCGATGCATCGGGTCCAGCTCGGCGAAGCGCCGCAGCTGCTGGAGGTCGGTGAGAGCGGCGAGTTCAAGCGCGGCACGCTCGGTGAGAGCAAGGAGAGCTACAAGGTCAAGACCTATGGCCGGGTGGTCGCAATCACCCGCCAGACGCTGATCAATGATGATCTGGACGCCTTCACCCGCATCCCGGCGATGTACGGCAACTCCATCGCGCAGCTGGAATCGGACGTGGTCTGGGGCATCATCACCGCCAACCCAGCGATGGCCGACGGCAACGCGCTGTTCCACACCACCCACAAGAACCTCGCAGGCACAGGTGCGGCGCTTGCCGTCGAGGCGGTTGGAGCGGCCCGCGCCGCCATGGCCAAGCAGACGGGGCTCGACAAGAAGACGGTGCTGAATGTGCGGCCCGCCTTCCTGATCGTGCCTGCCTCGCTGGAACTGAAGGCAGAGCAGATGGTTGCCCAAAACCTAGTGCCCGCAGCGACGTCCAACGTCGTGCCACAGTCGATCCGCACGCTCGCGCCCATCAGCGAGCCCCGGCTTGATGCGGTCAGCGAGACCGCCTGGTACCTGGCGGCCAGTCCGAACCAGATCGACACCATCGAGTACGCCTATCTCGAGGGTCAGCAGGGCGCGTACATCGAGACGCGCAACGGCTTCGATGTCGATGGCGTCGAGATCAAGTGCCGCCTCGACTTCGGCGCCAAGGCCATCGACTGGCGCGGCCTGTACAAGAACCCGGGCGCATAAACCGGGCCATCGCTGAAATCTCACCTCTGACGGGCGGTCCAATCGGGCCGCTCGTTCCCGTTTGCAAAGGATCCCGCAATGAAGAACTACGTCCAGCTCGGCAACACCATCACCCTGACCGCGCCCTATGCCGTGACCTCCGGTGACGGCCTGCTCGTCGGCTCCATCTTCGGCGTTGCCGCAGGTGATGCCGCCAATGCCGAAACGGTCGAGGCCGCGCTCGTCGGCATCTTCGATCTGAAAAAGGTCGCATCCCAGGCCTGGTCCGCTGGTGACAAGGTCTATTGGGACAACACCAACAAGGAAGCCACCAAGACCGCCACGGCGAACACGCTGATCGGCGTGGCCACCGAAGCTGTTGCTGGCGGCGCGGGCGACCTGATCGGCCGGGTGCGCCTGAACGCGAGCTTCTGATGACGGCATTTACCGCCGTCGTTGATGCGCTGTTCGCGGATCCCAACATCGGACGAGAGGCGGTCTACACCTCCGACGGCGGCGCGCCCGTTCTGGTGCACGTCGTCTCCCGGCAGGCTGATGCAATCAGTGACTTCGGGGACGCCCGGCTCTGGTCGGAAACGACCCGGGTCGACCTGCGAGTCGCGGAGGTTCCGGCCCCGCGTCCAGGTGACCGCTTGGAAATGGACGGCGATGCCTTCCTCATTCAGGGCGAGCCCGTCCGCGACCGCGAGCGGCTGGTCTGGACCGTGGATCTGAGGCCCGCGTGAAGCTCAAACTCGACATCGATCCGGATATTGTGGCCATGATGGCAGCCGAGGTGGCGGCGGGCGAACGCGCAGTGACGGCCGCCATGCGCGAGGCCGGGAGCGGGCTCAAGACTGCCTGGCGCACGCAGATCACAGGCGCGGGACTCGGACGGCGGCTCGCCAACTCGATCCGCAACCAGAACTTCCCGAGGTCGGGTGAAAGCCTCGACGCCGCGGCTCTGGTCTGGTCCAAGGCACCGGTGATCGTGGGAGCTCACGACACCGGCCCGTTGATCCGCTCGAAGGACGGGTTTTGGCTGGCGATCCCGCTGCCTGCCGCAGGCAAGTCCACGCGCGGCGGTCGGATTACCCCCGGAGAATGGGAACGACGACGCGGTTTGCGCCTGCGGTTTGTCTATCGCCGGACCGGCCCGAGCCTGCTGGTGGCAGAGGGGCGGCTGAATACGAAAGGCCAGGCGGTGGTGTCGCGCTCAAAGATCGGGCGCGGAAAGGTTACCGCGCCGATCTTCCTGCTGGTGCCGCAGGTCAAGCTGCCGAAGCGGCTGGATCTCGCGCGGGATGCCGCCCTGGCGCATGAAGCCCTGTCGGGGCTGATCGTGGCGAATTGGGTCGAGGGGCGATAGTCAGTGCACTCATTCATACGTCGACGACACGAAGATGATGAGCTATTCCGTTGATGCTGAGCAGTTTCTCTCAGCACTAATGTGGAATGGGGTGATGAGTTTGGATGTTTCCTCTTCTGTATGGCTCACTGGCTTCTGGGGTTTCGCCCCTGAGGATGAGGGTATTCTCGGTTTCACCGATCCAAAAGATCGGGATCGCCTGTTTTCAATGATCGATGACCGGCAGCTTGTTTGTATCTATGGGGCGGCGAGCCCGGAAACAGACAGTAAAATTGTGCACCATCTTTTAGGCGTTCTCGAAATCGAACGTACTCCTATCGATTCTTGGGACAAGATGTCCGATGCCGCAAAAGAACGGAATATTCGTTTGGGGCGCCAAGAGAAATGGCGCCATGCGATGCCTGTTCGGCGGGCTTGGCGAACCAAACATACTCTCGACGTAAAACAGGTTTTTCCGAATAGTTATGACTCCAGCAATGGCAGATACATTGCCCGGTTCGGGACTTCTTGGATTCAAACATCAAGTGCAACGGTTGATTTGAAGGCCGCGATTTCGTCGGCCAGGGCTTCAGCGGGTGT
>Ga0307970_1001231_pt1 | contig 13893 bp, 14 predicted proteins | sample OrgLakmetagen712_FD_202093 | JGI IMG/M metagenome (GOLD analysis project Ga0307970, IMG submission 202093) | Saline water microbial communities from Organic Lake, Antarctica - #712 | ecosystem: Environmental > Aquatic > Non-marine Saline and Alkaline > Saline | place: Antarctica: Organic Lake... | reverse complement strand
CCAGCAGATGCACCGCACCACCCCGCACCAGAGCCGGAGCGGTCACCATCTCGGTATAAAGCAGAACATGCCGGCTCAACTGGCGATGCAGATACCGACAGTGCCGGTCCGTCCAGTCCATCATCGGGGCGACGGACAAACGGGAAGCATCGGTCGTGCTGAGAATCCCTTGTTTCACTGAGTGGTCCTCCGTCGATTGCGGCTGCGATTTGCGATCATTCGCCACTATTGGCGGCGATTTCGACAGCCGGTGCTACAATTGTAGCACCCGAGGAGCGTTTTGTAGCACCGGCGTCGGCGGACGTCACGCACCTGCCTGCGGGAACGCCAACAAGATTTTTTTGCTCCCCAATTTCCGGGCAAAATCGGTCGACCCCATCGTCCTTCCCACCAGGAAAGGGCTGAAAATGGCAACCATCACGACAAGAAACAAAACGAACGGCAAACCGAGCTTCACTGCCCAAGTGCGCATTAAGAAGAGCGGGAAGGTGATCTTCTCGAAGTCAGAAACCTTTTCGCAGCGCAAGTTGGCAGAGAAGTGGGCCGCCCGGACGGAGAAAGCTTGGCATGAGGGCACCCTCTCGCTCCCTACTCCAGCCGGCACCTTCGCCGAGCTGATCAAGCGCTACCGGCTGGACATCGAAAAGGAAGTCGGAAAGACGATGATACAGTGCCTGCGGACCTTGGAGGGCATGGATGAGACTAATGTTGGCTGCCATGAGGTTGATCCAACATTTCTCATTGATCTTGCACGCGCTTTGAAAAAAGAGGGCCGGAGCGCCGCGACCGTAAACAATTACATGCAGCACCTATATGGCCTCTTCACCGTTGCAGAAACGGCCTACAAAATCCTTCTTAAATACGAGGATATGCAGAGAGCCATGAGGACGCTTCGCAAACTCAAGATCGTCGGAAAGGCCAATAAGCGCGATAGACGGCCGACGCTCGAAGAACTGAACGTCCTGATGGAAGAGGCCTTCGCTCGGTCCTTGCGAAGCAATGCCGCTCCGTTACACAAGATCATTGCTTTCGCAATTACGTCTTCACGCCGGCTCTCGGAAATTACAAGAATTCGATGGGCCGATATTAACTACGCAGATAAGAAAGTCCTGGTCCGTAATATGAAACATCCCGGGCAGAAGAAAGGCAATGACGTCTGGGTGCTGCTGAGCGACGAAGCGCTCCAGATCATCAAGTCAATGCCGAAGGTCGACGAAAAAATCTTTCCATATGCATCTGATAGTCTGTCAACCGCATTTACTCGTCTTGTTGAACTCTTCGAAAGTATTGAAGATCTACACTTTCATGATCTCCGGCACGAAGCGATATCTCGAGCCTTCGAGATGGGCTGGCCTGCGGCTAAAGTTCGAATGATGTCCGGTCATCGCTCATGGTCATCTCTCGAGATTTACACCAATCTTGAGAAAATCGGAGATCGACTTGAAGGTTGGAAATGGTGGGGTGTTGTTTTCCAGCCAGAAACACCCGAGCGCATTGATGCTCTCAAAAAGGGACTTGCACGCCGAAAAATGAAACAAGCTGCCGATTCGGCTAAAACGCAAAAGGCGACCAAGTAGTAGCTTTGCATCACAGGCTCCGATCGGAAGGTCGGGGCCTGTGACATCAACGCGGCAGCTGAGCCGTGAGATCGGTCAGCCGTGCCCCATGCCATCTGAGGGAGTTCGCATAGCGGTCAGGGACCCTTCGACCAACCCTCCGCCGGCACCAATGCGCGTGCCCGAGAGCGTGGGTTGCGCGTTGTCGGATAGGAGAAATCTCAATCGTCCGCATGATCCCGCAGCGGTTAAGAGGCTTATAAAACAAGCCACACAGCGAACATTTCGTCCAAAAGCTTTGTTGGCTTGAAGTATCCACCAACGACCAGATAAAGCGTTCAGTATGCATACAGTTCCGCGCGTTTTCACTTCCTCAAGATCGAAGCGGACGAACGTCATATCAAAGATGGAGCTTTGATCATCAACGCATTTGGCAAGGGACTTGCATATCCAGCCAACCCCTTGCCGGCCGCGTTGCAGCTCGTGCCATCTCGCGGAGGGATGCGCAAAGCAACTGGCCCGCCGAGACTCAACAAGCCGTCTCGCGCGCCCTTGACGGACTGTCGTCACGTGCCGGTGCCGCGCAACGCGTTCGGCAGGCGACATTGACGGCAGTTTTCATGTGTCAAAGTCGTTTGCGCAATACATTCATGAGCGTCTTGAGGTCGCCGCCAAGAAACCTGGCCGATGTGACGATAAGGATTGGTCCGCCCCCCTTGATGACGTAGGGTTCGAAGGCCTGTTTCTCGACGGATGATACGAACCGCAGAGACCTGGATATCTTCTTGCTGCTGATATGAAACCTCGTCTCTCCCTCGAACTCAGGGGAATCGCAGTTGGCTTTGAGGCTCTGAGCTGACCCTCTTGCTGCCGGGCTCGTGATGGATTCTGTGTGGGGAAACTCATCCCACGGAGCCCGTCACCAGCATGCATATCTTTCTCTCCGCCTTCGACGACGTCCCTGATCCCCGCGCGGAGAACGCCCGGCATGACCTCGGCGAGCTTCTGGTTATCGCGTTCGTTTCCGTCCTCTGCGGCGCGACGTCCTGCGCCGAGATGTCCGCCTTTGGGCGTGCAAAGGAGAGCATTTTCAGGGACTTCCTGAAGCTCAGGCACGCCATCCCGTCACATGACACGTTCTCGGTGGTGTTCCGGATGATCGATCCCAGGGCGCTTGATGCCGCCTTCGGTCAGGTGCTGGCCGACGTGACCGCCCTGCTGCGCGACGGGGATGTCGTCGCCGTCGACGGCAAGTCGTTGCGCGGCGCCCGCGACAAGGGCGAGAGCGCGCGGACGCGGATGATGGTGTCGGCCTACGCATCCCGGCTGCGCCTGACGCTCGTCAGTGTGACCGCCGACAAAGGCACGGAGCTGGAGGCCGCCCTTGAAGTCCTCGGGCTGATCGCACTGAAAGGAAAGGTCGTGACCGCCGACGCGTTACACTGCAATCGCCGCACGGTTGCGGCGGTCAACGCGCAGGGCGGCGATTGGTGCCTGGCGCTGAAGGCCAACCAGGAGTCGCTCCTGTCCGACGCCCGGGCCTGCTTCGGCCAGGTGAAGAAGGACCATCCGGTGGCCTGCGTCGAAGAGACCGGTCATGGGCGGAAGGAGAGCCGCACCGGCATGGTCGTTTCCGCCAAGGGGCTGGCCGAGCACCATGAATTTCCCGGGCTGAAGGCGTTCGGCCGGATCGAGGCAACCCGCGAGATAGAGGGAAAAGTCACCTCTGAAACTCGCATCTTCGCGCTGTCATGGATGCCGACGCCAGAGGTCCTGCTGGAAACCGTTCGTGCCCACTGGGCCATCGAGAACGCTTTGCACTGGCAGCTCGATGTCTCGTTCCGCGAAGACGCAGCACGCAACCGCAAGGATAATAGCGCGGGCAACATCGCCGTCCTGCGCCGCCGTGCGCTCGACGTCGTTCGCAGGGACACGTCCAAGGGCTCGCTCTCGATCAAGCTCAAGCGCGCGGGCTGGGATGACGACTTCCTTCGCAGGGTTCTCAATGGTTTAGTCGAGACGTGACGCCAACTGCGATTGCCCTGCCCTCGAACTGGAGCTGTCGATCGGTAAGTTTCAAATCTCCATAATAGCTCTTTTCAGCCCACGATCCTTCCTTGATTTCGACATATGCGGTATGGGGAATACTGATCGGTGTTTCCTCGCGGGCGGGTTTTCGGGGATGAGCATCAGATTTCAGCCGCGCTTTTTCGGGTGCCTCGAGAAGTTCGATGTTGCTTGCGGATTTTCGTCCACCGGCCTCCACCTTCACGTCGAAGACGACCCTCATATGCGGCGTTGGCACGGAGACGTGACGAAATGCGCTTACATGGAAGAAAACGTCCCGATCGACTGTCGCGGACTTGATGAACCCGAAGCCTTTCTCGGTATTGTAGGAGACTATAATCCCCTCGTCCGACATTGCATATCACCCGTTGGTCTGTGGCAGAGATTTTTCGAAATACACGAGAAAGGGATCGAAGTCAGGCGGGTTGAAGTTTCCGGCATAGCGCTCGACCCGGTGAAATCCGCAGCTCTCGTAGAGCGACAGCATCGGCAGGTTCCCTCTCACGGTATCCGTCACGATGCGGCGACAACTCATCGCCCTGGCCTCGGCAAGGCGGGCGTCGAACAGCCTGCGGAGTCGACCATCATGGCGTGGTAGGCGTTGCCGTCGAGCAAGTCGGTCACAAAACGAATGTCGTAAGTCATCAGTGTAGCATGCGCCGGTCCCTGATGCTTGGCAAGGTAAGTGTTGGAGCATGTGTTGGAATTTGGCACCGTGCTGTCGGTGTAGCCGGGGTGGCCGTCGAGGGTGTCGGTTATGGTGGAGTTCGCAGACTTCAACCACGGACGGATGGAGATCCTCGTGACCTTTGTCTGGCTAATCGCGCTGGCGGGACAGCTCGGGACGAACCCGATCAGTGCGGTGATGCTGATCGGGCCGCTTATTCCGGGCGCGGAGTGCCATGGCGTGACGCCGACGGCCATCGTCGTGGCACTGGCTGCCGGCTGGGCGGGGCCAGTTCGCCCTTCACGGCGACGACCCTGCTGATCGGGTCCTTCGCGGGGATCAGCGCGTCGCGCGTCGGATGTGCGTGGAACGGCATTTAGACGCTGGTCTGCGGTGCTGTCCTGTCGATCTGGGTGGTGCTTTACGGCTTTGTGGTGTGAGTGTGCCGAGGTACCATGATGCGGGGTGGTATCGCTCATCGGACCTCGTAGAGCCCTTTGGTATCGCATCAGGATACTACCATCCCCCCCGACAGCCGACACCTGAACGTTGCCTGATCACTTGAACCCGCTGCACATGTCGGTTTTGGATGTCGCTCGGCCCCAACGTCGCCAAAAAAGCCGATCTCCGAAGGAAAACGTGATCCTCCGGGATCGCCGGCCCAGGTTCACTATTCCGGTTTTTCGGTCGATGTGGATCCTTCGGGTGGCGATGGCTGGGGTGTATCCTTCGCTTTCTCGGCGGTATGAACGAGCATCTTGCGACGTCTTGCGTTACGGGATCTGGCCACGCCGACCGGGGCGGGCGTCGCGAGGAATTCGGCGAGATCGAACTTTGGCTTGATGGAAAACATGGTCATCAAAGATGCCCTTCCTTGGCGGAGACTATCACGCCTGTGCATTCTACATGGGGACGCGGACCCGGATTTGTAAGCTGTGGCCGGGCGCGCAGGGGTGGCGCCGCAATGCGGTCGTGTTGCCGGCGTTGTGAAACAGGCAGTCGAGGGTGTATCATTTTGAGGTGGATGACCCTGCGGATCCGGCCGCGTGTTCGTCCGATCAAGGAGACCTATCGTGAAACCGATTACGCCCATCGCAGTTCTTGTCATGCTCGGCGGCCCGGCATTTTCCGATACGTGGCGGTGCCAGGTGCCCTATGACGAAGTCAACGGTGGCGGTCATGTCACCGTCGAGGATGATCGAATGGTCTTCGTGTCCGACTGGCCGCATCGTGTCCCCGAAATCGTGAAATGCATCAGGACCGGTCTGACAAGCGAATGCATGTCGGCGGATCTTGCCACGAACAGGGATGGCGGTGCGTCCGTATTCGCGAAGCTCTATTCCATCGTCTGGCAAGAGGACGGTGGCCCTCCGACGACAATCACGACACGACAGCTATCCGCGATCTTCGAGGACGATGACGACGGTTACGCGATGGTCGAGGCATTTCCCGCCATCGGTTACACGTTTCCCGTGACCGACTGCGAAGCAGACTGACCGGACGAAGGCAGTCAAGCTACGGCGCCGGCATCCCCATCCGCAGACGGGCCGCCGCGCCGGACTATCTCGAAGACAGCAAGAGAGAAAAAATGTCCCTTCTCGTCCTCGTCCTCGTCATGGACACTGGCGTGATCTGATCGCCGGCGCCGTGATGCTCTCGACCGTCCTCAAGCCGATCTTCGCGCAGCACTTGGGCGAAAAGCTTCGCGAGGTGATACGTCCCCTGCCAGCCGCGTTGTTCTATGTCACCTACATGTCTGGCGTAGTCTGGTTTGCGGACTGGCCGGCGCTGGGCGTCGGCACGCCCGCAAAGCCACTGCTCAACGGCGCGATCCTGAGGTGAGCTGACCTTCGCTGCGCAATGAATGAACCGGGGCAATGCGGACCTTCCTGCCATTCGCTGCAGATGCTCGATCTCTACAGCGTCTGCGAAGGTGCCGGAAAGAAGGGCGTATTTTGTTGAAAAGCTTGGGCTTTCTTGGACGGTAGGTTGCTGATTCAATTCTTCTGACCAGCGGGAGAATTGAGCAATGTTGGGACCGAGACAGGAAGCGCAGGCAGCCCTTTTCTACGAGTTCTCGCTGGAGGATCACGTTCCCCAAGATCACCTGCTTCGGTCCATTGATCGGTTTGTCGACCTGAGCAGCATCCGCACCCATCTTGCCGATTTCTACAGCCATACAGGCCGTCCGTCGGTCGATCCCGAGCTGCTGATCCGGATGCTGCTGGTGGGCTATTGCTTCGGCATCCGGTCGGAACGGCGGCTCTGCGAAGAGGTGCATCTGAACCTGGCGTATCGCTGGTTCTGCCGCCTTGAGCTGGGTGACCGGGTGCCGGATCACTCGACGTTCTCCAAAAACCGGCATGGCCGGTTTCGAGACAGCGAGTTGCTGCGCCACCTGTTCGAGGTAACGGTCGCACGGTGCATCGCAGGGGGCCTGGTCAGCGGCCAGCGCATGGCGGTCGATGCCAGCCTGATCGAAGCGGACGCGAACAAGCAGAACTCGACGTCGAAGGACGACTGGGACGTCTCGCAGATCAACCCGGTTGATGCGCCCCGTGCGGTTCGTGAGTATCTCGACACGCTGGATGGTGAGCGCATGAACGCCACTGGTTCAAGAGAATGCGCGAACGCCTTCGGCGCCGCCAGCGAGGTTCAGCCCAAGTTCACTTCGCATTCCGACCCGGCCAGCCAGTGGACAGCGGCGCGTAAGGGGCCCGCGTTCTTCAGTTATTCGGACAATTACCTGATCGACACGGACCATGGTGTGATCGTGGATGTCGAGACGACACGATCCATCCGGCAAGCCGAGGTCGGCTCGACCAAGACCATGCTGGATCGGGTGAAGGCCAGGTTCGACCTGCATCCTGAACGGCTGATCGCGGACACGGCCTACGGCACCGGACCGATGCTGGGCTGGCTGGTCGATCGCAAGATCGCCCCACACATTCCGGTCTTGGACAAATCGGGCCGCACCGACGGCACCTGGAGCCGGGCGGACTTCGAATGGGACGCCGAAAACGATCAATACATCTGCCCCGAGGGCCAAACACTGAAGCAGTTCCGCCGGAACTATTCCGACCCGAACCGGGGGCCGACCAGCGAGGGTCGGGCCAAATACCGCGCCCTGAAACTGACCTGCCAGGCCTGCCCGTCGAAACAGCAATGCTGCCCGAACGCCGATGCCAGATCCATCACCCGCGAGGAGCACGAAGACGCACGCCAAGCCGCCCGCGACATCGCGAAGACCAGGCAATACGCCATCTCGATGAAGCTGCGGAAAAAGGTCGAGATGCTCTTCGCGCACCTCAAGCGCATCCTCGGGCTCGGAAGGCTCCGATTACGTGGTCCATGCGGCGCAAACGACGAATTCCTCCTCGCCGCAACCGCCCAGAACCTCCGGAAACTGGCGAAGATCTTTCCTGCACCGCAGCAGACGCGGAAAGCCTGACAAGAAAGGCGCATGCGCATCTCTCAGGCACCGGATTTCTGCGCTCGCGAACGGGTGTTTTTCAACAGAATGGGCGGGAACCGGACTTTCTCTGCAGCCGCAATGCAACCGGGCGGTTTCAGCGTGAGCTGACATTCAGATGATACTGAAACAGGGCTTTTTTCCGCATCGACGCAAGTCGGCTTGGAGCCCTTTTGCGACATTTATCGAACGCATGGCATTGGCCTCATGAAGCGGTGAGTCTTCGCTGCTTATCCGGGCTATCCGGCGATAGCGGTGCGAGCGGTGTTTTCCAAGGTTCCCGCGCTCGTTGGCTTTTTGCTTGCTACCTTGACTATGATTATTCCTCTGACCGCCGATACATGCTACGCTCATGTCTGCTTTGGTGGCGGGAAACCAATACCACTCTTTCACTTTTCCAAACCTTGTTTGTCGTCGGTTCTGCTTTTCTGCACGTCGTTCTCGAAACCTTGTTGAAAATCGTTTTTGATCCCGGAGGACAAAATGAAACGAACGCGTCTCAATTTCGGCACTGTTGCAATCACCAGCCTTGCGCTCGGGGTGGCGGGGTGGCTGATTTCGGCAAACCCAACCATTGCCCAGCACGTCACCGGCGATCTTGGATCGCCAAGTGCGACCACGACCATTGACGGTGCGCAGCTTCCCGCCCCGGATCCGCAATTCGGCGGAGAGATCAACGAACAGGCGTTGACATCGACGCCGTGGTGGGCGCCGCAGATCGTGCCGTCCGAAGAGGCGCCGAACGTTCTGTTGATCATCACCGACGATTCCGGTTGGGGCATTCCGTCGACCTTCGGCGGCGTGATCCCCTATCCGACGATGGATGCGCTGGCCGCGGACGGGCTCAAGTTCACGGCCATCCATTCCACTGCGCTCTGCTCGCCGACGCGGGCGGCGCTGATCACCGGGCGCAACCATCACAATGTGGGCTTCGGCGTGATCGCCGAGCAGTCGACCGGCTTTCCCGGCTACAACTCCATCATCGCCGAGGACAAGGCGACCGTCGGGCGGATCCTGCTCGAGAACGGATACAACACCTCGTGGTTCGGCAAGGATCACAACACCCCGGCCTTCCAGGCCAGCCAGTCCGGCCCGTTCGACCAGTGGCCGACCGGCATGGGGTTCGAATACTTCTACGGCTTCGTCGGCGGCGACGCGAACCAGTGGCAGCCCAACCTGTTCCGCAACACCACGCAGATCTATCCGTTCGACGGCAAGCCCGGCTGGAACCTGGTCACCGCGATGGCCGACGACGCGATAGACTGGATCAGCCGGATGCACCAGACCAACCCGTCGAAGCCCTTCATGATCAAGTACGCGCCCGGCGCCACCCACGCGCCGCACCACCCGACGAAGGAATGGGTCGAGAAGATCGAGGCGATGAACCTGTTCGATGCCGGCTGGAACGAGCTGTCCGAGACCATCTTCGCGAACCAGAAAAAGATGGGCTACTTCCCCGAAGACGCCAAGAAAACGCCCTGGCCCACCGACTACATCAAGGAATGGGACAGCCTGACCGATGCCGAGAAAAAACTCTTCATCCGGCAGGTGGACGTCTTCGCCGCCTATTCCGCCTATTCCGACCACGAGATCGGGCGCATCGTCCAGTACCTCAAGGATATCGGCGAGTACGACAACACCCTGATCATCTACATCAACGGCGACAACGGCACCAGCGCCGAGGGCGGCCTCTTGGGCACCCCGAACGAGGTCGCGTGGTTCAACGGCATGGGTAACATCCCCGTCGAGACCCAGATGAAATGGTACGACGACTGGGGCACCGAGCACACCTACAACCATATGGCGGTTGGCTGGACCTGGGCGTTCGACACGCCGTTCCCGTGGATGAAGCAGATTGCATCGCAACTCGGCGGCATGCGCCAGAACATGACCGTGACCTGGCCTGCCAAGATCACCGACAAGGGCGGCCAGCGCGACCAGTTCCTGCACGTCATCGACGTGGTGCCGACGATCCTCGAAGTCGCGGGCATTCCCGTGCCGCAGGAGGTCGATGGCATCACACAAGCGCCGATGGACGGCAAGAGTTTTGCCTATCTGTTCGACGCGGACAATTCCGATGCGGCCCCGCCTCGTGACACCCAGTATTTCGAGATGATGGGGAACTGGGGGCTGTGGCACGACGACTGGCTGCTCGCCACCAAGGTCAACCGCGCCCCGTGGGAGGCCTTTGCCACGCCGAACCCCGATCCGCTCAACAACCAGACGTTCGAGCTTTATAACCTGAAGGACGATCCGACCCAGAGCACCGACATCGCGGCGGCGCATCCCGACATGGTGCAAGAGCTTCGCGAGACGTTCTTGCGCGAGGCGACGAAGTACCAGGTTCTGCCACTGGACGCATCGGTCGCGACGCGCCTCGTCGCGCCACGCCCGAACATCACGGCGGGACGGACCGAGTTCGTCTATACCCGGCCGATGGTGGGGCTGCCGCAGGGCGACTCGCCGGTGCTGCTCAACACGTCCTACACGATCACCGCCGAAATCGACGTGCCCGAGGGCGGCGCCGAAGGGATGATCCTGACCTCGGGCGGACGCTTCGCCGGCTACGGGTTCTACCTCAAGGACGGCAAGCCGGTGTTCCTGTGGAACCTGCTCGACCTTGATCGGATCAAGTGGGAGGGCAAGGACGCGCTCAGCCCCGGTAAGCACACGCTCGAGTTCGACTTCGCCTATGACGGCCTTGGTATGGGCACGCTCGCCTACAACAACCAGAGCGGTATCGGCAAGGGCGGCACCGGGACGTTGAAGGTGGATGGAACGGTCGTCGACACCAAGAAGATGGAAAAAACCATCCCGATCATCCTGCAATGGGACGAGTCGTTCGACATCGGATCGGATACGCTGACCGGCGTCAACGACGCGGACTACAAGCCGCCTTTCGCCCTGACGGCCAAGCTCGACAAGCTGACGGTCAGCATGGATCGCCCCCAGTTGACGGAGGCGGACAAGCAAAAGATGGAAGCGGCCATGAAGGCGGCCAGCGATTAGAGCCTTTGGCAAAAAGGACGGAGCGCCCCGCTGGGGGCGCTCCGAACCCGCGAGATCGTCGCAATCCAACCTGGTCGCAGGGCGCGGGTGTCGGACCTCTTGCATACGGAAGACCGCCTTCGATCCCTGCATCCGGGCAACATGATTTTCAACATCATCAAGAAGAGCGCGGCATCGGACCGCCATTCAAGATCCGCGACACATGCCGAGTGTCTCATTCCGAGATCGTCACGGTGCCTCTCGTTGCCAATCGGCACCCGTACACCTTTCAACAAGGCCGGAATTTCTCATGAACAATGTCACGAGTGGCGTCCTGCTTGCTTTGATGGCCCATTGTTCGGTGTGGACGAGCGCTGCGGCGCAAGACGGTTCCGTGCCTCGATATGTGGGGTCAGAGGCTTGCGCCGATTGTCACACCGAGGCTGTGAATCAGCGTGCAAAAGTGACCCACTTGGGTGGGTTATGATCATCTAAAAGTGACCCACCTGCATTGTTAACATCCGTGCGCTTTGGCACGGAGGAAGAGCAGGTGCTGGTGATGGAAACTGCAATGAAGATCCGCGGCTGGATCTTGCGTGATGGCCGCGGCATACGGGCCGTGGCGCGCGAGACGGGCCTGTCGAGAACCACGATCAAGAAGTATCTCAAGGACGACGAGCCGCCGCAGTATCGACGAGCTCATGAGCGCGCAGGTCTCAAACTGAGTGCTGCCTTCGAGGCGCGTCTCCGGGAGCTTTTCAAACACGATTTGCAGCTCCGACGACGCAACCGTCGTACAGCCAAGAAGCTTTATGAGCAGATTGTCACGGAAGGCTATACAGGGTCCTATTCGCCGGTTCAGCGTTTTGTGCGGGAGCTCAGGCAAACAACCGGGACCGGTACGGGCGATGCGTTCATTCCGCTATCTTTCGCGCCAGGTGATGCGCTTTAGTTCGACTGGAGCGAGGAATATGTCCTGTTGGGCGGTGTCGAGCACAAGGTTCATGTGGCCCATTTCCGGCTGTGCCACAGCCGCAAGCCGTTTGTCGTGGCCTATATGAACGAGAAGCAGGAGATGGTGCTTGATGCCTTTATGCGGGCGCTGGAGTTCTTCGGCGGGGTCCCGCGCCGGGTGATCATCGACAACCCCAAAACCATGGTGACGTATGTCTCGCGATCGAAGGACCGGATCTTCCATCCACGCTTTCTGGCCTTGATGAACCATTATGTCATCGAACCCGTCGCCTGCACCCCCGCCGCGGGCTGGGAGAAGGGACAGGTCGAGAACCAGGTTCAGTTTCTGCGCGGCGAGCTATTCACTCCCAGGCTTGCTTTTGACGATCTTGATGCACTGAATGCCTGGCTGCGCCTGCGCTGCGAGGAACTGGCTGAGCGCCACCATCCTGATCGGCAAGACTGCAAGATTACCGACGTGTTTGCGGATGAGCAGAAAGAGTTGCGCCCACTGGGCCGCTCCTTTGATGGCTATGTCGAAAAAACCGTTCGGGTCAGATCTACGTGCCTGGTGCAGTATGACAGCAATCGCTACAGCGTGCCGTCCGAACACGCGGGGCACCATGTCTCGTTGCGCGCCTATGCTGACCGGATTGTCGTGGTCGCGGCCAATGAGATCATTGCCGAGCACAAACGACATTTCACGCGCAACATCAGCTATTTCGAACCCTGGCACTATGTGCCCCTGCTCGATCGCAAGCCCGGTGCCCTGCGCGACGGCGCCCCCTTCGTTGGTTGGGAACTGCCCGAGGCAATGGAGCAGATCAAGGATCACTACATGCGTGGATGCGGCGGCGACCGGGAGTTCGTCGACCTGCTGCTGCTGGCACTTGAGCATGGCATAGAGGTGGTCGAGATGGCCTGCGACCTGGCTGTGGAACAGCACACCCTGCGCTTGCCTGCGATCATCAACCTGGTCAACCAGTTGCTGGAACCTGTCATACCCCCGCTGGCCGACACCCATGCCTACCCGCAGCTGACCCTGCGGCCCGAGGCCGATTGCAAGCGATATGAGGCGCTGTGTACCACCGGGGAGGCGGCCGCATGAACGCCCTTATCGACCAGCTCACAGCCCTCAGACTGCATGGCATGGCGGCCTCTGCCCAGGATTTGTTGACCGCCCGCACGACGCCCAGCCTGACGACAGCGTTGAAGACCTTGATCGACGCGGAAACCCAGGAACGCCGCGTGCGGTCCATTCAATATCAGATGCGCATTGCCAAATTTCCCCATCATAAGGACTTTGCCACCTTTGATTATGGCGCCGCGACCGTCACCAAAGCGCAGATCGACCCGTTCTGCTCTGGCCAGTTTACCGACGACGCGCACAACATCATCCTCGTCGGCGGAACCGGCACCGGCAAAACGCACATCTCCATCGCCTTGGGGACCAGCCTGGTCAATCAGGGCAAGCGGGTTCGCTTCCATAACGCCGTCGATCTGATCAATGCCCTGATCGCGGAACAGGCCGACGGAAACACCGGAAAAATCATCAAGCAGCTGACCGCCCTGGATTGCGTGATTATCGACGAGCTCGGCTATATCCCATTTCCAAAGTCTGGCGGTTCGCTGCTATTCCATCTGATCAGTAAATTGTATGAGACGACCAGCGTCATCATCACGACCAACCTTGAGTTCGGAGAATGGGTCTCGGTGTTTGGCGATGCCAAGATGACAACCGCGCTGCTTGACCGTGTCACGCACCACTGCAGCATCATCGAGACCGGTAACACGTCCTACCGCTTCGCCCAGAGAAAGTCTCGCGAAAACCCCTGAAGCCACGCAAGCAAAGCCCACAGACGAGCGCGCTATTTGGTGGCCGCTCGCCTGTGGGCTTTGCCTCTTCTGGGGTGGGTCATTTTTGGATGATCACACCGGGTCAGTTTTGAATGCACATTGACACTCGCGGCAAGAAAAGGCTCGCGCCGCTCATCAAGCGCTGTCGGGAGATGACGTGCGCTCGTCCTCATGTGCGGCTCCCACCCCAGCGCCCGCCTGCGACGAGACTGCGAAGGCACACACACCCGACAAGTCGCCCGTGCATGCCCCCGTCATCCGACGCGCCGGAACCCCGGATGATCCCTACGCGGTCGATGTCAACATGCTCGATGCCAACAGCCCGTTCTCGG
>Ga0307970_1001225_pt1 | contig 13960 bp, 13 predicted proteins | sample OrgLakmetagen712_FD_202093 | JGI IMG/M metagenome (GOLD analysis project Ga0307970, IMG submission 202093) | Saline water microbial communities from Organic Lake, Antarctica - #712 | ecosystem: Environmental > Aquatic > Non-marine Saline and Alkaline > Saline | place: Antarctica: Organic Lake... | reverse complement strand
AACACGGCGCCACGGAATTCAGACCGGAACGAAAACTTCACGCGCCCAATGGCAATTTGGACTCACCCCGAAATTGACAATAACCCCCTTCCGCGGGGGTGCTTGGGAGTTACAAAAGAGCTCGCATATGCATGCCACGAGCGGCTTCTCCAACAGCGATCTGGCAGAGTTATTCGCTGTGTCGAGGCCAACGATCAATCTACAGAACTTTGCACCGCACAGGAGCCAAGATCAGCCCTTAGCGTACTATTCTGCCCCCTCCGGCATCAGACCCCACATATGCAGCGGTGTGCGCCAATAGATTCCGAGCATGTAAGGCGAAAGATACTATCCGCCCTGACACCTTTTTTCTCTCTAGAATAAGACCTTACAACAACGCGATCACTGTTGCGGCAAGCGCGATGACAGACCAGAATGATGCCGATCGCTGCCCCGCCCCACTGCCTTCTGACCCACACGAAAATACGTCAGCCGTGCAAAACACTTGATCACAGGACAAAATCAAGCCATGCTTCCCGCGGTAAGCCATTTGAACATGACTATTGATGTTCATGTCGCCCTAACTGCAGTTTTCGAAGGCTAGTCATGCAATTTATAAAACTTTTCGTCATTATTCTTGTACCCATGTTCTTTGCCCCCGCAGCATTTTCACAATCAGTGGAACGAGGGACTTGCAGCTTCGAAAAAGCAAAATGCGATCAATTCTGCAAAACCGATTTTCAGAATAGCCGATCTTGTTTTAATGCTTGCGAACGAAGACTAGGTCCGTGTCTGATCACTGGTACATATTATTGGAAATCAGGCCCAAACTCTACAGGCTTGAAAAAATGCTGTGGTAATCGGTCTGCCGGAACTTGTAGTGCCTTTGCAAATTATTGCACCAAGTTCTGTAAGGATGAGCGTTTAAATTCAGTGAGTTGTCGAATGGATTGTCGTAGTAGAACATCAGCGTGTATGCGCTCAGGCGAATTTAAGGGATGGCCTGAGGCAACCGGCCTTATTCGTCAGTAAGAACCAACTTTAAGTAACTGTTATAAAATCGAATTTTTGGTCATAATTCCACGGCAAATGCTGTGAAATATCGTAATCACAGTGATAGGTAAACGCTCAAGGCAATGAAATCGTTCATAGAAGCACAAATGATTTTCGAAGAGTCTAATCAAGATGTTCAGTTGCGGGCGCGTTCCACCGACATCCGATCAGTGATTCCGATTTGATCCGAGCAACAGGATCCAGGGCATCCCCCGGCAGAATAGACTATTTCTGAGTGCCCGAAAACACCCTGAGATTAGACACAGAAAGGATGTGCGTAGAGACGTATTTTGTGTCTTTCTAGCACCATGAAATCTCCAGCTGTTTCTATTCTTGGGTTCCTCGCCCTGTGCTTTGCCACCTCCGGCTGGTGGATCAGCTCGAACACGACACGATATCATCCCGTACCTGGTCAGTATGCGCCGCCCCCGCCCCATTGAGATTTCGCTTGCGGGGGAGTTTCCCGGCGCGTTCGGTTGACGTTTCGCCATCATGAGCGCTCAGAAAGAGCTCACTGGGGACTCCCGGATGAGCTCATTGTGAGGGGATGGGGGCCGCAGCGTAAGCCCATGGCATCAGCGCATCGATATCCTTGTCGAGGTGGCCGCCCGCCAGGCTGGTGAAGAGATCGCGCAGGTAGGCATAGGGTTCCACGCCGTTCATCTTGCAGGTTTATGCCGCGTGCCGAACTATGCCGAACTGGCCCCTTTTTCCTAAGATTCATCCTGGGTTACCAGAACGGCGAAAACAGGCTGGAAATCGTCCCCTCCGGCCTCGGCCTGCCCACCATCAAGGACAAGGATATTTTGATCTTCTGCATCAGTCAGTTGATGCACATGAAGAACCGTGGCGAGAAGATCGGAAAGCGCGTTCGTTTCAGCGCCCGCGAGCTGTCCATCTCCACAAACCGCCCCATTGGGGGCAACCATTACAAGCGGCTGGAGCAAGCCTTCAAACGGCTACAGGGGACACAGTTCACCACGACGATCCGCACAGGCGGCAAGCGCGAAGTCCGGATTTTCAGCCTCGTGGACGAGGCCGGATTTGTCATGCAGGAAGCAGGGATATGGCGGCTAGATTATTGCGAGGTCGTCCTGTCTGACTGGTTCATGCGGGCGATTGAAGCCAACGATGTCATAACGATTTCGAACGACTATTTTCGCCTGCGCCGCCCACTTGAGCGCCGCCTCTACGAAATCGGCCGAAAGCATTGCGGGGGCCAGCCGAAGTGGCAGATAGGTCTTGCCAAGCTTCAGGAGAAGACCGGCAGCAACGCTCCCCTGAAGAAGTTCCGGCTGAACATCCGACAGATTATCGAGGACGATCACACGCCGTTCTATCGCATGGAGCTGACCGCCGAAGATCTGGTGATCTTCCGCCCGCGCTCACCGCAGAGCGACCTCCTACCTGAGATCCGACTGCCAGAATGGGCCGAGGACAAGGCGATGACCATCGCCAGGGAGAAAGGCCGGGACTACTACGCCCTCCGCGCCGACTGGCTGGCCTTCGCCCAGGCGGAAGCGGCTAAAGGAAACCCGCCGAAGAACGCAGGCGCTGCCTTTGTGGCCTACTGCGGGAAGCAGGGTAGCCTGCGTTAACCGGGGTTCGAGGTGCCTCGACCAGGTTTCCTTGGCGTTGCGTGGCGCAACGCGATAATCTGTTGCGCAACAGGCATAAGAAACGGGGCGCAACGGCATGAAATACACACTATCCGAGGCATCGAAGGCCACCGGAAAGAACAAGACAACAATTCAGAGAGCCATTAAAAACGGCAAGGTTTCAGCGGCCAAGGGTGACAGTGGCTCATATGAGATCGACCCATCCGAGTTGCACCGCGTCTTCCCACCCGCCGTTGCGCATCGCGTTGCGCAACACACGCAAAGCAACGATACGCAACAGGACAACGTTGCCTTTAGCAACAGCAACTTGGCTCGCGTTCTTGAACTGGAAAAAGAGCTGGCAGTGACGCGCGAGCGGACCAACGGGTTGGAGGCCCAAAAGGATCAGATGGCCGACACGATCAGCGATCTACGGAAGCGCCTAGATAGCTCTGAAAGTCGCGTGACGGCGCTTCTGGCAGACAACAGTCCAAAACGCAGCTCGTGGTGGCCATGGAAGCGCACCTAACCAAGGGCCGCTGTGCGGACATTGCTACCGTTGAAGGTGCCGTCGGAAATGTCCGTTTTTTGAACGGTCTATCGCGCTGAATAGCTTTTGCACCATGTCATGAAGGTTTTTTCGATGCTGGCCGCGTCAAGCGGTATCGACTTCTCGCCACACCACTTGCGGAACGTGTCAGCCAACACACGCAAGTCTGGCACATGCCGCCCGTCGATGCGCGGCGCGTTATCCCGTGCGATCCGGTCCCATGGCTGGGCATCCTTCACGCTGCCAGAAGCAGGGAAGGCGGTCACTGGCGTTTCCGCCGTGCGGTCCCGCCGCGCTTTTCGGCCTACTTTGGGGCGATCCAGTTCGTCTTTCACTTTTGTCAGGTCTGCTTTAACCTTCCAAGCTATTTCAACCTCGGCCACTGTCCGGCCAATCTTGTGATATTTCACCGTTAAATGCAGCCGTGTAAGGTCACTGTTTATTTCATCCACAGCCGCCTTTATGGCCCACGTGTTGAAGTTCGAGAACCTTGTTAACTTCCCTTCGGGTATCCCAAACACAGCCCGAAGCTCGCTGACAGTGAACGACTACCGGCTGACGCCGGTAGCATCCCGCTTGGAATGCAATTCCAGATACTGAAGTATGATATCGTCGGTCACATTGCCGGAGGTCGTCGAAAAATATCCACGCGCCCAGAACCGCCGGCCCCAGTAGCGCTTGCGCAGCTCGGGAAACTCCATCTGGACGCGGCGCGAGGAGCGGCCCTTGATGCGCTGTATCACGGTCGACAGCGCCAGTTTCGGCGGCACGTTAATGAACATGTGCACGTGGTCGCGCGCCAGCACGCCCTTGATGATATGCACGCCTAATTCGGCGCAGGTCTGGCGGATGATCTCACGGATCCGCTCACGCATCGGACCCTGCAGCACCTTGTAACGATACTTGGTCGCCCAAACCACGTGATACCGATGGTAAAATGTGCTATGGCTTGCTGTAGAATAGCTCATGAGGGGTCTCCCGGATTTTGAAGCTTCACCCTTCGGGCGGCTTCAAAATCCGGGAGACCCCTCATTCGTTCGCTGAAGCGGACCGGCTGGAAGCCGGTGGCTTCGATCCATTCAATGGATAGTGAAAGTGGAACTGAAAGTTGGCCAGACCGAAACATTGGACGAAAAAACGCCGCGCGCCCCGCCCCGAGTTGCCAACCGAGCGGGAGAGAGAAATGATCATCGCGGCGTGCGAGGCCTTCATTTCCGACGTCTTGAAGCCGCGCTTCCTGCAGCAAATCATGCCGACCGAGTGGAATTATGTGATCGACATTCATGGCACTTGGGCGGCGGGGCGATACCGCTTCATGCAGCGTTACCGATCGGGGATGGCGCACAATCGCGGCGAGGAGTTCGATGCGCCATTCGCCCGTATCGACCGCATGGGGCCGGACCGTTTCGATATCTACTGGATGCGGCACACGGGCAAATGGTGGCGACTCCATGTCGGCGTGACGCTTGCCGAGGCGCTCGAAATCCTCGAAACGGACGAAGTCCTGCGTCCTGTCTGATCCTGTAACGGCGGCCGCGCTCATGAGCGAATATCAGTATTACGAATTCCAGGCCGTCGACCGTCCGCTCGGCGAGGCCGATCGGGAGGCTTTGCGCGCGTTGTCGACCAGAGCGCGCATCACGACTACCAGCTTCACGAACTCCTATCACTGGGGCGACTTCAAAGACGACCCGGCCAGATTGATGGAGGCTTGGTTCGACCTGCATCTCTATCTGGCCAATTGGGGCTCGCGCCGTTTGATGGTCCGCTGGCCAACACGGCTTGTCGATCGCAATCTGATTGGCATATTTTTGAAGGCGGTCGATGGCGTTGAACTGCGGCGAAGCGGCCAGAACCTGATCTTGGACATCACCTTCGACGACGTGGAATTCGACGATTGGGACGATGGCGCGGGCTGGCTTGCGGCGCTCGCGCCGTTGCGCGCCGATGTGCTCGGGGGCGATCTGCGGCTGTTCTACCTCCTCTGGCTGAGCGCGGTCGAGGCGGACGTGTTCGAGGCTGACGAGCCGGAGCCCATGCTTGGTATCGGGCCGATGACCGGTGCGCTCGACGCCTTCGCCCGGTTTTTCGGCATCAATCCCGACCTCGTCGCGGCTGCCACCGACCGCGCCGCCGAGACCCACGCGGGCCTGCAGGCGTCATCAGAAACAGCCAGGCCGATCATCGCCGCGATGAGCGAAGGGGAAAAGGCCGATCTGCTCGAGCGGTTGTTCGACGGCGACGCGCATGTGGGAAACGAGTTGCGAGCGCTCGTCCGTCGGCGCGCGATGTCGGGTGGCAACGCCCCTGTTGCCGCCGCGCGCACTGTTGGCGAACTGCGCGCTCGCGCCGCCGCGATCCGACGTACCCGCGAGCAGGCTCAAGCCGAAAAGGTGGCCGCTGAGCTCAAAAGGCTGGAGGCGGAAGCCGCACGATTCCGCCGTGCCCGGCTCGACGCGATTGTACGGCGGGGCGAAAGTGTCTGGCAAGAGATCGAGGTCGAGATCGCGCGCCGCAATGCGGCCGGCTACGACAAGGCAGCCAGTTTGCTCGTGGACCTGAGGGCAATCGCTGAGGAAAACGGCGCGACTGAGGATTTCGCCAGCCGCCTGCAAGCGATCCGCAAGCGTCATGCCCGAAAGGAGCGGTTCATCGAACGACTGGCGAAACTGGGGTAGCGAGACGCGTTTAGGCGCGGCTATCGGGTATGCGTGCCGCCCTTGGAGGCGTCCAACCTCAGCTGGCTGATGGGATTTGGGTCTCCGTGGACCGATCGGGGCTGTAGCAGGCAATGCGCATCAGCGCTTCGCGCGCTAATCACTCTGAGACATTAACTTGAAAAGCCCCGGCTGAACTGCCGTCCACCGTGAAAATCCGGACTCAGATCACGCGCGCACTCGCCAAAGCTCGCTCGCGCAAAAGAGGTGCTTATTGCCAATGACACAGGCCTGGTGCGTTATCTGGGCGAATAGGCTTCACAAGAGAAACCATCCGTTGGCACCGGCAGTCGAATCGCGACGCCCAAGTTGCTGCTGGACCCGAGACCCTATTCTAGTGCTATCTGATAGGTCATCGCGTCTGTGGCGCAAACTGATCGGCGCCATTCCACTATTCGGCCCTGTACGTCTATAGTGCGCCGGTCTACCGCCAGCAGCGGTGTGCCCAGATCCCGCCCCAGCGTCGCGGCCACGTTGGCGTCGGCCGCGACGGCTCGCAGCGCCTCGTCGGCGCGAACGACGATGATGCGGTATGCTTGCTGGTAATGGACGTAGAGCGTGTTGGGTAGCGGCGCTTGGGCGTCGAGGCCGGGGAACAGCTCGGCCGAAACCACCGAGGTCTCCACCACCGACGGGCGACCGTCGAGTGCACGGACGCGGTCGATCTCGAAAACTTTGGCAGGGGCACCGTAAAGCGCGTCCCGCTCGACGCGTCGGGCGCGACGGCAACGCACCGCCTCGCGGATCAGCTCAGGGCGGGCTTGACTACCGTCGAGGCGGCGCAGGCGGAAGAAGTGGAACAATGCGCTGTCGGGCGTGCGCAGAGTGACGACAGTGCCTCGGCCTTGGCGGCGCTGCACTAAGCCCCTCGCCTCCAGCGCCATTAGCGCCTTGCGCGCTGTACCTTGGCTGACGCCCAGCTCGGCACCGAGCTGGGTTTCGGAGGGCAGCAGGGCACCGGGCGGCCAGACGCCGGTCGCGATGCGATCGACCACCGTCTCGATTACGACTTGGTAAAGCGGCGATGCCATCACGGTCTCCCGACAACCATTTTTCATACCAAGCTTAAGTTAATCCGGCAAGTCTTATATATCTATACTTGTATAAGTATTGCGTATCCGTTAATGATATATTTAACAAAACGAGTAGCAGCAGTTAGGAGGAGTACAGACGTGGGTAAGCCGCAATTGCTAGTCCATGATCATGAGGATAATGTCGGCGTGGTCGTGGTCGAAGATCTGAGGGCGGGGACGGACATGCTCTGTGTCGTCACCGCAGACAACTCGGATCGACACCTCATTGCAAAGGCCGACATTGCGATCGGGCACAAAGTCGCCCTCAAGGACCTCGCGGAAGGGGACACTGTCATCAAATACGGTGAGGATATCGGCCGGATGGTCGGCCCCGCCGAGCAGGGCGGTCACGTGCATACACACAATTGCAAAACCAAACGGTGGTGAGCCCAATGCCCCTCGATTTCAGCGATACTACCATCCAAGCTTGGCGGCGCGAGAACGGCCGCGTGGGCGTGCGTAATCACGTCATCATATTGCCGGTGGACGACATCTCCAACGCGGCCTGCGAGGCGGTGGCCAACAACGTCAAGGGTACGATGGCGATCCCTCACGCCTATGGCCGACTGCAGTTCGGCGAGGACCTGGAGTTGCATTTTCGGACCATCATCGGCACGGGTGCGAACCCGAACGTCGCCGCCTGTGTGGTGATCGGCATTGAACCCGGATGGACCAAGCAGATCGTCGACGGCATTGCCGAGACCGGCAAGCCGGTCTTCGGGATCTCGATCGAGCAGAAGGGCGATTTCGAAGCCATCCGGCAGGCCAGTTGGAAAGCGAAGGAATTCGTCCACTGGGCGACCGATCTTCAGAAGGAGGAATGTCCGATCTCCGATCTCTGGGTTTCCACCAAGTGCGGCGAGAGCGATACCACGACCGGCCTGTCCTCCTGCCCCACGGTCGGCAACATGTACGACAAGCTGTTACCGAACGGGAGCTACGGTTGCTTCGGCGAAACCTCGGAGATCACAGGCGCGGAGCACATCTGCAAGGAGCGGGCGGCGACGCCCGAGGCCGCCGAGAAGTTCATGAAGATCTTCCAAGCCTACCAAAAAGATGTAATCGAACCCTACAAGACCTCGGACCTCAGCGACAGCCAGCCTACCAAGGGCAACATACTGGGCGGGCTAACCACCATCGAGGAGAAGGCGCTCGGGAACTTGGAAAAGATCGGCAAGTCGTCGTCCTACATTGACGCGTTGGGGCCGGCCGAGGCGCCCGCTATGGGGCCGGGACTTTACTTCATGGACACGTCTTCGGCGGCTGCGGAATGTGTCACGCTCATGGCGGCGGCGGGCTACGTCATGCACACTTTTCCCACTGGGCAGGGCAACGTGGTCGGTAATCCGATCGTGCCGGTGATCAAGATTTCGGGCAATCCGCGCACGCTCAGGACCATGTCGGAGCATATCGATTTGGACGTAACCGGGGTTCTGACCCGAGAGCAGACCATTGAGGATGCCGGCGACGCGCTGATCGAGTGCATCCGCCGCACCGCCAACGGTCGGGTCACCAGCGCCGAGGCGCTCGGGCACCAGGAATTCTCGTTGACGAAACTGTATCGCTCGGCCTGATGAAGGTAGTCGTCTCAGAATTCATGGACGAAGACGCCCTCGGCGGATTCATGCCCGGTTGGGAAGTGCTTTATGATCCCACCTTGGTAGAGGATCGTGCCCGACTTGTCGCGGCGCTGTCGGACGCTGACGCGGTGATCGTGCGCAACCGTACCCGGATCGATGCCGACCTGCTGGCCGGCGCGCCGGGCCTGCGCGCGGTGGGTCGGCTGGGCGTAGGGCTCGACAATATCTACACCGAAACCTGCGCCGCGAATGGCGTGGCCGTGTTGCCGGCCACCGGAGCCAACGCGCTGGCGGTCGCCGAATACGTCATCGCAGCGATGTTGGTGCTGGTGCGCGGCGCCTATGGTGCCACCGATGCGGTGCGGCGCGGCGAGTGGCCGCGCGAGCGCCTGATCGGTGGCGAGGCGGCGGGGCGCACGCTGGGCCTTCTCGGCTATGGTGGGATCGCGCGGGTGGTGGCAGACCGCGCTCACACGCTCGGGATGACAGTGGCAGCGTTCGACCCGCATTTGCTTGCCGACGATCCCGCTTGGGCCGGGGTGCGCCGCTGCGCCACTGTCGACGAGCTGTTCGGCCTGGCCGACGTGCTGTCGGTCCACGTGCCGCTGACGGCAGAGACGCGCGGTTTGGTGGGAGAGGCGGCGCTGGCCCGGCTTCCCCGGGGCGCCATTGTGATCAACACCGCCCGCGGTGGCATCGTCGACGAGCCGGCTCTGGCCGCAGCGCTGCGCGAGGGCCGGCTGGGCGGCGCGGCGCTGGACGTATTTGCCGACGAGCCATTGAAGGCGGACCAGGGCGCGATGTTCAACGGGATCGACAACCTGATCCTGACACCGCACATTGCCGGCTTGACCGAAGAGGGGGGCGTTCGCGTGTCGCAGGTGACGGTGGAGAACGTACGCCGGGCATTGGAGGCAAAGGATGGCTGAACCAGAGCGTATCCAGCGGGTGGCGCTGACCGAATTAGTGGTGCAGGCCTTCGAGGCTTCAGGCGTGGCGCGCGGTAATGCCGAGGCGGTCGCACGCGCCCTGGTCGCGGCCGAGATCGACGGCCATTCTGGCCACGGCCTAAGCCGGATCGGCGACTATGCTGCGCAGGCGCGCACCGGCAAGGTTGCCGGCCATGCCCGTCCGGAGGTTGTGCGGACCGCGCCCGGCTGGTTGAGCGTGGATGCCGCGCACGGCTTCGCCTATCCGGCGCTGGAGGCGGCACTGGCCGAGTTGGCGCCGCTCGCGCGCGAGCAGAGCGTTGCCGGCGCGGCGGTGCGGCGGTCGCATCATTGCGGCCAGCTCGGCGCACAGGTGGAGCGGTTGGCCGAAGACGGCCTGGTGGCGCTGATGGTGTCCAACACGCCCAGGGCGATGGCGGCCTGGGGCGGTCGCGAGCCGCTGTTCGGTACCAACCCGATCGCCTTCGCCGCACCGCGCCCGGGCGATGCGCCGCTGGTCGTGGATCTGTCGCTTTCGAAGGTGGCCCGCGGCAAGGTTATGGCGGCCAAGAAGGCGGGCGAGCCCATCCCCGAGGGCATTGCCCTCGACGCCGACGGACGGTCGACCACCGATCCAGACGCGGCGCTGGCGGGAACGATGGTACCTGTCGGTGAAGCAAAGGGCGCGGCGCTGGCCCTGATGGTGGAGGTTCTGGCGGTGACGCTGACCGGGGCCACCCCGTCGCGGGAGGCGTCATCGTTCTTCGAGGCCGACGGGCCAGCACCGGGGGTGGGGCACTTGATCCTGGCCTTCGATCCGGCCTGCACGCCCGAGCCCGGTTTCGGTGCCGGGATAGACGCGCTGGTCGCGGCGATGACGTCCGAAACCGGCGTGCGCCTGCCCGGCAGCCGTCGGATCAAGGCCCGCGCGCAGGCTGAGGCGAAGGGTGTCGCGGTTCCCGCGCATCTCTTGGCTGAGATCCGCGCACTGGCGGGGGAGGACTGAGAAGACACGGCCGCCCGGCAAGGGGCCCCGGGTGGCCATTCGAGACAGTAGGCCCCGACGCTAGACGATATGGGAGGACAGACATGTTCAGACACACGCTTGCCGCGATCGCCTTGGGGATCGCCGCGCTGCCGGCGGCGGCGCAGGATTTCCCCACCGAGTCGGTCAACTACATCATCCCGTTTGGTCCGGGAGGTGAATCCGACATAACCGCGCGGTTCCAGCAGCCGCATTTCCAGGAGTTGTTCGACGAGGACCTGGTGATCACCTACAAGCCGGGCGGCGGCGGCGCCGTGGGTTGGTCGCAGCTCAATTCGCTGTCGGCCGACGGGTCGACGATTATGGGAATCAACCTGCCCCACATCATCGTTAAGCCCAAGCAGGGCAATGTAGGCTTCCAGACTGAGGACATCGTGCCGGTGCACATGTTCCACTACACGCCCGATGCCATCGTGGTGCGCGCCGACAGCGAGTTCGAGACGATCGACGACCTGATCGCGGCGGCGAAGGAAAACCCGCGGCAGGTGATCTTCTCGGGTTCGGGCAAGGGCACGGCAAACCACTTGGCGCAGGTCCGCTTCGACGAGATGGCGGAGATCGACACCACCTATGTCGCTTTCGACGGCACTGGGTCGTCGACCACCGCGAATCTGGGCGGCCAGGTCTCGGCGCAATGGGGCTATACCACCGTGGGCGCCACCCAGGGCGACGAGGTGCGCCTTCTGGCTGTGGCGATGGAGGAGCGGCATCCGCTGTTCCCTGACGTGCCGACATTTGCCGAGCTGGGCTACGACTTGGTGTCTGGTGCTTATCGCGGCATCGCCGTTCCGCAGGACATGCCCGAGGAGATGCGCCACGCGGTTGCCGACGCGATCCAGCAGATCAACGATCAGGACGCGTTCCGGCAAAAAATGGAAGAAAACGGCTTCGCCTTGCTCGACGTGGCATATGGCGAGGACATGGACGCCTTCATGGCCGAGCAGGCCGAGGTTGCGCTCGAAGCGGCTCGGTCGGGCGACGTGATCGAGTGATCCGTCCCGGCCGGCCGGAATCGTCCGGCCGGCCGGTTCCGCCTCACGCAACAGCTCGGGCCGCCGGGCGAAAGGCTTTGGTATGCTCGACTATATCGGTCTCGCGTTCACTCCGCTCAACATCCTGTTCGCGCTCGGTGGCGTGGCTGCGGGGACAATCATCGGCTCGATCCCGGGCCTGACCGCGACCATGGCGGTAGCCGTGCTGGTGCCGATTACCTTCTCGATGGACCCGGCCTCGGCGCTGATCCTGCTGGGCGCGATTTATACCGGCGCGATCTATGGCGGCGCCTATGCGGCTATCCTGCTGAACACGCCCGGCACGCCCTCGGCCATTGCCACCACCTTTGACGGCTACCCCATGGCCAAGCGCGGCGACGGCGATCTGGCCGTGTCAATCGCCTGCCTGTCCTCTCTGATCGGAGGGCTTGTGGGGGCATCGGCGCTGCTCTTCCTGGCGCCACCGCTTGCGCGTGCGGCGCTGGCTTTCGGGCCGGTCGAGTATTTCTGGCTTGCGATCTTCGGGCTGACGCTGATCTCGGCGCTGTCGACTGGCAACGTGATCAAGGGGCTGATCGGGGCGTCGTTCGGCCTGCTGCTGGCCACGATCGGGATTTCCGAGACAAGCGCCGAGGTCCGCTTCACCTTCGGGTCGAACACCCTATTGGGCGGGATAGAGATCGTCTCGGCTCTGATCGGGCTCTATTGCGTGCCGGTGCTGATGGACCTGGTGGCGACCTCGGACCGCCACCTCGACAAACCAGAGGAAGCGCGCGGCTTCCGCCTGCCAGAGGCCTTTGCGGCGGTGATGCGCAACAAGGTGAACGTTGTGCGCTCGTCGGTGATCGGCACGCTGGTGGGTGCGCTCCCTGGAGCGGGCGGCTCCATATCGGGGCTCGTCGCCTATTCCGAGGCGCGCCGGTCCGGCGGGGGCGAGGAGAAATACGGCGAGGGCAATCCGGGCGGCATCGTCGCCACGGAATCGGCCAACAACGCCACCGTGGGCGGCGGCTTCATCCCGACGCTGGTGCTGGGCATCCCTGGCACGCCGCCCGACGCCGTGATTTTGGGCGCGCTCTTGGTGCAGGGGGTGCGAACCGGACCGACGCTGTTCGCCGACGGGTCGAACATCGTCTATACCTTCGTCTTCGGTTTGTTCCTGGCGACGCTCCTGATGCTGCCGGTGGGGCTGCTGATCGGGCGCTTCGCCTACGGCGCCATCGTGCAGGCGCCCAAGATGGCCCTGGTGCCGGTGGTGGCCTTCATGACCGTGATCGGCACCTTCGCGATCCGCAACTCGATGTCGGACGTGGGCATCATGGTGGTGCTGGGCCTGATTGGCTGGTTGGCGCAGCGGCGCGGCTTCGACGTCTCGCCAATCGTGCTGGGCCTGATCCTGGGAAGCATTGCCGAGAAGGGATTTGTGCAGGGCTGGACCATCGGGGACGCGATGGGCAATGTCTGGGGCCAGTTCTTCGGCCGGCCACTGGCGCAGGTGGTCATCGTGTTGTCCGTGCTGAGTGCGACATATCCGGCCTTCCCTTGGGCCCGGCGCCAATTGCGGCTGCGCCGCGAGGCCGGGCCGACGGCGACACCGCCGCCGATTGCGGGCGAGCCCTCGTCGTCGCGGGCGCGGGCCTTCGATGCCGTGGCACTGGCCGTCTTCGCGGCGGTGGGCGTTGTGATCGTGATGCAGTCGGGCACGTTGAATGCCGAGGCAGCGGTATTCCCGCGCACCGTAGCCTGGACTATGCTGGCCCTTATTGCGCTGGCATCGGTACGACTGTTCCTGCTAAAGCGCGCCGCCGAACCCGGTTCGGCCCGCGGCTTGGTCCGTGTCGCCGTGGTTCCTGTGGCGATGCTGGGTGCGGTGGCGCTGATCCCAACCCTGGGGTTCGTGACCGGGGGTGTGGCCTTGGCGCTGGTACTGATGGCGGCGGCCTTCCATCCCGGCGAGGGCGGTGGCCGTATTACGGCGAGCGTGATCGGCGTGGTGACAGTGGTGTTTCTGGTGACGCTGGCATTCCGTCGGCTTCTGAACGTACCGTTGCCCTCCGGCATGATCTTCTGAGCAGAGCAGGCGATGGTCAAGATCGACAAAATTCGGTGCGCTGCGAGCAGGGCAAACCAACTCTGGCCGGGCCTGTTGGTATGCGGCATGATCGCGCTGGCAGCGCACTTCTTGGTTTGGTCATTACGGAACTCCGGCGATGCTGATGGCGCCGCTACTGGGCCTAGCGCTGCATTACGGGAGAAACGCGCGAAAGTTGGTGATGCCCAGAGGGGCGGCATATCATGGCGGTGTTGAGTCGCCGTCAATTCTCTGCCGAGAAAAGGATATGCCACATGTCAGAGACTACCATCACCCAGCTGCCCGATCCATCGGGTTATTCATCCGACCCCTTCACCGACGTCCTGCGCGATGGGGCTCGCAAGCTGATCGA
>Ga0307970_1001216_pt1 | contig 14069 bp, 13 predicted proteins | sample OrgLakmetagen712_FD_202093 | JGI IMG/M metagenome (GOLD analysis project Ga0307970, IMG submission 202093) | Saline water microbial communities from Organic Lake, Antarctica - #712 | ecosystem: Environmental > Aquatic > Non-marine Saline and Alkaline > Saline | place: Antarctica: Organic Lake... | reverse complement strand
CTCCCTCTCTGATGCGTTCGGCTCATCCTCCTCTTGAGCTCGACGCGATCGTCGTCGTTTACCCGTGTTAACCGCCCCATTTTGGCCCGGCGTGAAGTTCCAGCTTTTTACCTTTTGCACGAACGTCGGGAAGACGCGCACGGGATAGCCGATTTGATTGACCGGATAAAAGGGAAAGTTGTCGTCTGCGTTGGAAATGCGGACGGTTCGTCCCGGGTCGAGCAGGTCTTGCGCGTTAGGCGCGTCGTCCGGCCTCTTTACGCGGTCCAGTAGGCCCTGCATCGACGAGACGTCTGAGAACAGATCAGACCAGAAATTTCTTAAACGGTGCGCCCCTGATCCGAACCGCGCAGCATCTACGACGACAGGACGTCCCAAAACGGCACAAACTGCCGTAAAGTCTCGATAGACGGCCACGTCACCTTCGACAGACCCGGTGCAGTACGTCTGGAATGCCGTATTTTCGACGATATATACTGGTGGACAAAGGCGACGTTCACGTCGGATGCGAGCAATTGCGTCCAACATGCGCACGAGAGGGAAGAACGTCTTGCTGCGCGATCCGTTCAACCCCTCCCGTCTTCCCGCCGGGGACAGGTCCTGGCACTGCCAGCCGCACACGGTGAGCCAAGCAGCGACTTCCGGGTCGGCGGCACCCACCTTCAAAAGATCGTCCTCGGTTACAGCGTAGACGTCTTGAGGAACCGCGTCGAACGCGGAGGCATGGCTCGAAGGAGGGAACAGTGTGGGATACGCCTTTGACAGGGCATTCACGCGGAATTTGGCGATTTTGCGCATCTCTGCGTCAGTGTCACAATACACGTACTTAGTGACTCGTAAGCCGCTGCGCAGCGCCATGTCCAGGCCGGAGCACATGCCTCCCCCCATCGGTTCAAACACCACAACTCCGCCTTTCGCGTTCAGGCGCACGGACTTCCAAAAGCACTCGGGGACGTTGTCCGCTCGATGTCCACCTCCGCCATTGCTCGCCGGGCGTCTCTGTCTCACTTCCGCGGTTATATCGAGAGCCGCATCGATTACGCTCCTGTCGTAGACCATAATTCACTACAAGTTGTGATGTTCGTTCGCCTCGGTATACTCTTGTGCTACAGAGATTCAATTTTTTTGTAACCCACAAATGGTCGTAAAAACGATGACTTTTTGACACTGAAACGGGGTGTACGCGGGTGGTCTGGCGAACTTGGTATAACGACTAATTTAGATCCCCTTTACATGTATCTACATGAACACATGCAGACGATCCTCCAGGACGACGTTCGAGAAGTGGTAGGATCAACACTGGATGCGCTGTACGCATCCACCACCGCTCCGTTTCTGGAAATCACCAGAGATTATACGGAACTGATGCGCGTCAACATGGAGTTACGAGTGCGTCTCCGTCAACTCGAACGTGAATGTCAGGAAATGAGGGAGGACGCGGTGTACCTCTCTCAACTCCTGGTGCGCAAAGATCGGAACATTCAGGCCTTACTCAATAAGTGAAAATCGTTCAGGCCGTGTCTCACTACGGTTTGAGTTCGGAAAGAGTGTGGGAATAGTGTAAGTTTCTCTGTAAAAACACTATCAACATGTTGGCCAGTTCCGTACATTTCATCTATACGGAACTGGCCAACCCTAAGCTAGGTATAAGGCTATCGAACGTTCTTGATGTAGTGAACAGTCGCGCACATACACACACACACACACGATGACCACCGAACAAACAATTCAGGGTACATAATACCGGCGTCCAAAAAAGAAGTCAGGAATGCACTTTCGGCCATCGAGGTCGACATTCTGCGTCGGCTACACAACGCAAATGCCCATAACCTCCGTATAATAGACGACGAAGATACGACGAGCGTAAAGAATTTTTATACGGACGAAGAAAAAGTTATGCACATTTCGGGTAGTCTCACGCACCTCGAAATCCACATGCCTCACGTTCTCCTCGATGGTGGAATCATTCCCGGCTACAAAAATGAAAAACATTATTCTGTTTCCAGGTTGTCAGACGTACTGGCGGGTTTCTTTGCGACGCGTGACCTTCCCGAAATCAAGCTATTCGCAAAGTGTGTCGGGAAAAGCTCGCAAGAGGGAGAAGAAGGTTTCGACTATGCCCGTAGCAGGGGAGTGTGCCCAGTGGACGAAACAAGACCGTTTAGTGAGATAGGCCCTGTGAAAAAAGGAGATTTCGTGTTCGCGTTCCGTGACACACACGTACTACCGTTGAATTGCATTTCGTACACAGATATTGTCGTAGACTGCGAAAACGTTCCTCTCGGTTCACTCATACCCATTTACGCCGCTTTGCCGATCCGCCACGGAATAAAAAAAGGTCTCCTCGTACACGACACGTCGTTCAAATACGGACCACCTTCTCCAAAACAACGTTCGTCAGGTTCGGAGACGACGACGTTCCCGAACCTGACGAGGTCGATCACGTGCGCTAAAGGATATCTGTCTTTTGTAGAAAACGATGAGTAAAATCATAATATATGAGGACGTGATACATCGGCTCACGTGCGATTCGAAACAGATACAACCCAAGAAAAGAGGCGCTCATCGTACATGTCATCGTCCTCATACACACCGCATGCCGAAGCCGATTTCTCCATCTCCTTCACTCCGAAGCCTTCGACGACTTTTTCCAAAGCCGCTCGTCGAACTTCCGCTCTCCAACTAGGCCGCGAAAAAGGTAAAGGTTGCGATGTCGTCAATGTGTCTCGAACACGAAGGTCACGTCGATGCTCGACTGCTCTGACGACTTCGCCCGTCATGGCGCGAAAGTGAGCGAGTGCGCTGTGGAGCAGCCAAAAACTATTGAGCAGGTCCTCCTTGGACGCGATGTGCGTCGAGATGTCGCGGCTCGCCACGACTAGGTCGTGCTCCTTCAGGTCGTTGATGCAGCGGTACAGGGATCGAGATAGAGACAGACTCGGGTGGCGGCGCTGCACGTCCAACACCTGTGAGGTGTCTTGTATCAACCTGTCCATCGCAGACATGATGTCCTCGAGAAGGGACTGCGATGACCGATCACCGTCGTTGATCAGAGCTGCGACCATCCGCCTCGCCAACTTGAAGCCGTCGTCATTCTTATTCTCCGTGCATTCGTCGATAGAGAGGATGCTGCGCCTCAGAGCGTGACGGTACGTCGTCTCGAAACAGGCCTGGTAAGTTTTTTTTACGGTAAGCCTCGCTGCGTCTACATGCGACGCAAGAGACGGGAATTCGAGGGCTCTTGGATGTTCGATGAACATATCCGTTTTGAATTGCTCGGTTCTGTTCGTATTCTTTTTCTTCGGGGGTGTGGAATAGCAGCTCGGGGGAGGGGATGTGGTTGTCACCGAAGAAGACGCGTACGAAATCGTCGTCGGTGTCGCCGCGTAAGACGTATGTTCGTCGAACACGAAGTCGGACGATGCTTTCCAAAACTCCTCCACGTCTCGCGTGTCGTGTGGAACCCCCGTCTCATTGGCTCGGGTCACGAAGCACACGCACTCTATGAACTGCTTCCTCAAGAGACTCGCGTGCACGTCGAATATGAACTCTCCGGCAGATCGAATGTAAACCGACGACAAAAGATCCGCGTCCCACCCACGGTCGTCCACGACGAGGATGAACTCGTTGTCACAAACCGCGTCTAAAAACTTGGGGACACCCACCGACATGTGGGGGTGCCGTCGGATCACCTGGATCAGACCGTTCATTGCGTCGTTTAACAACGAAACGCGAGGTCGCACAGAGGGAGAAAGCAGAGCCGCCTCCAAGTCGCTGTGCTCCACCTGTGCCAGGTATGACGGTGAGAGGACGTCGTGTTGTTGGAGTTTGTCCACTCTGACGCGCCAGACCAGGTACTGGAGCGTACTTGCGTGGAACGCGCCATACGCTTTCCACAAGTTGCACAAGAGAGCGTCGGCGCTGAACGTGTCGTCCAGGAACACCATCATCGACATCACTCGGAGACACTCTTCTCGCTCTTCCTGCTTCTCTCGCTCTCGCAGTTCATGCTCTGTGTTTTCTTCAGGTGGTCGCGTAGTTGCAGTCGGAGCATGCGTCGCAATGTTGCTGAACGACAGGGAATGTGCTTTCACGAGGGATGTGGACTCGGCCGCTACCATGGTAAGGGGTCGTCAAAACAAAAAGAAAAAAGAAAAAGATAAGCCAGGGAAGGGAGGCGAAGTTTTTATTTTTGGAATATTCCACATCGTTCTTCCATCTTTTTGTTTCACCTCCCTGTTCTTCTTTCATGCACATACGCGCCGATCAGGAGGCCTACCGAGCCACGCTCGAGAGCGCAGCTTCCAAAGCCGCGCTCGAAGCACAAAGCGACCCTGACATCATCGTCTGCTCTTCAGACGAAGTCACCTACGACATCCTCTTCACCCAACTCGGCCTGACCGACGTGCACATGCTTTCTCTGACGATTGAGGCTCTGCTCGTGGTGCTGAAGAGGCGTGGCGTGCACAGCAAGGCCACGTTGTACGACGTGACCAAGAGCAAGATCAAAAAACCGGACAGGTACATCGCGACGTCCATTAAAACCATCTTTCACTCGGACGGCCTTCACCGATTGTGCTGCGACCTGAATCGAGTCCGTTCCAATCGTTCTCCCGTAGTGCATAAGTGGAAGACCGCGCTTTCGTGTTACACCACCAAGCGCGGCTTGGCTCCTCTCTACAAAGAAGCCGCATTCGACTCCAAACGCGACGACGACTCACTGGAGGATCAGTGTACGGTGTCATCGTCTCCCAAAGTCGTACCTTTGATCAAGGTGCTCGAGGCATTTCCCGCGCAATTTGCGGAATTTCAAAAGTTTGACGCGTATACGGTCGACGTCCTCGTCAGGGTCCTCCGTCGCGTGTCTTATGAATCCGCTTCGACCGCCATCGTGAACGCGTGGAAAGAAGTGGTAAGCGAAACCAACAAAGTCGTGCACGCATCCACTCCAACTCCAACTCTCCGTGCCTTATCGATTTCTACGGCGGACATTCTGGGAGTCGAAAAAGTAGACGACGGCATCTCGATGCTCACGCCCCTCAGCACCAAGAACAGGTCAAAAGAGGCTACATTGCATTCTGTGACACCCGGAACAGACGTGGTGGCGGTGACAGACGGTGCATGTACAGATGAAGATGGATACGACAACGTTCGGGAGTCGTGGAAAGCCGCGTCACAAACGTTTGCCCGAGTACGTGAACAAAAGACGACGTTCCTCGGTGAGGGTGACCGTCACTCCGATCCGTCGGAGATAATGTCGTCGGCGATGGACACTGCGTTACGAGCAGTGACGGACGTTTTGTCTCGCGCAGATTTCGAGCTCTTTGACTTTTTTTGGACCAACAGATGGGGTCTGGAGGACGAGATATTGACCGCTCTGCGTCATCACGCGGGACAACAGTCGATGGAGGACATTTATCGAGACGCGTACGAATACGGTCATTCGGAGTTTGCGTTTCCTTTGCGAGCGGCGTTTGCCGACGTGGAATCTGCGACCGCCAAACACGACGCCATGATGGCCCTCACCTACGATAGATCGTCGTTTTCGTTACATCAGGTGGTCGACGGACTGGCTTTCGTGCGTCTCGTCGCCACACACATCCGGACGTTCGTCACAGTGATCCGTGAAAGACATGACGTCCTCTGGAGGGGAGCAATTGGAGCATGCGTCGGCGAGGGGGAGTGCGACGAAAACCCCCCAGAAACTCGAGCGAGAGAGCTCGAGGGGCAACCGCAATCGTGCTCCCTATCGCATTCTCCTTACTCGTCTCACGGTCAGTCTCCCTGCGGCGGTGGCTCTCCTTATTCGTTTACATCCTCCACGTACACGTCGACCTGCTCCCAAAAGTCGAGTCATTCCTATTTTTCTTGTGGCGGTGGAAAGAGAGTGGTCGTCGGTCGGTCGGCATTCCGGTCACTTTTGGCGAACTGGACGGCGGTGTCTGGAGTCGGTCCGGTACCTAGACGTAGGCTAATGCTGTGAATGAACTAAAATTTGACGAGGTCTGTGCATTTCTGTATGTTCTCCGGAAGTTGTAAATCTTTTTCAAACCAAACACCACCGTATCCTATCGATCATGAACATCGAATCCGTCGCCAAAGTGGTGAACCAGTTGTTGAAGTCGTCGGAGTTTAACAACTGGTTGTGCGGGAGGGGTGTAACCGACCCTGACCTGACATTTCTCATGATGCAAGAGGCCCTTTTACCTCTTCAGAGGCCCGATTTCGACCTCAGCAGGGTGAGCAACATCCACGGGTGGATCAAGACCAACGTTAGAAACGCGGTGGACAGGTACAAAATGGACGTTCGCAAATTCAAAGTGGACGTTCGCAACAAGACCGCCCACCAAATAGTACGTGAGCTTGAAGATGTCCGTGAACAGAGAAAAGCGAGTGCGCTCGAAAGCATGTTGAACGAAAAGTCCTGGACTCGGAAAGACGAGACGGTTCGGTGTTGTAGCGAGGGTGAAAGAACCGGTAGCGCCAGCAGTGCCAATAGCAGCGGCAGTAGCAGTAGCAGTAGCAGCGGAGTTAGTGGAGGTAGTGGAGGTAGCGGCGTGTCACCGTCGAAACACGAACATCAGGACGGAGACGACGAAGAGGGTTACACTCGTGTACCCGTCCGTCATAAGCGACCAAACACGTACAACGGGCCAATCTTCGTCAACAATAGCAAAAAGTCCAGCGGCTCTGGGATAAGCAACAGAAGTAGGAGCCACACAAGTCCGCGGTCGTGGTGAAAAAAACAAAATATATAGATCGACCAAGAGCACACTACATCATGCATCCCGAACTTTTTTTCAACGCCCGTAGCCTGACCAAAAAGGACAGGCAGCAACGAGACAACCGAGGTGAAAAATGCTCGGAGAAGGGGAAAACACACTCGGATGATCAGGTCATCCGCGCAACCGGTCCCGCAACAGAGTCCGTATTTATGGACCTGATGGCGCGTCACATCCGAGACGTCCCCGGCTTGGACAAACATTCCAAAGTGTACTACGGCATAGTCACGTCGCACCTCCAGAACGCCATGGACGACATGGCGGTCTACCTGCGCCAGCGAAAAAACGATTGACACGGATGAACTCAGTTTTTTGCTTCCGTAAATGTAAGTTGGTCGAGTCGTAATGCCCATCATAAATCGCCGTCGTGGTCGCCGTCGTGGTATAGCAAGTAGAGACGGAGATCTATACGGAGATGGCGATGATAACGGTGACAAGGGTGCTCCTGATCGTGATCGTGGGCCGACGTCTTTAGTCGAAGGCGCGCAACAACATTGCTCCCCGCAAGTGATTCATGATGAAAGAGGATGCGAAAGTAAAGGTGAAGGCGGAGGCGGGGGCAAATGTCGTGGTCGCCCGCGCAGACTGCCAGGCACTTGCCTCTATGACGCCGACGTGCGAGAGGTGGCGCGCGCGTACTCGCGTGGGTTCTTGACCGAAGAACCTATCCGTTTTACTCCCTCGGCGCCGTCTTCGACGTTGTTGCGAGAGCTTCATAGACGGTTAGGTACCGTGAAAGGCGAAGAATATACGTGGTTGGCGATGCCTTTTTTGCGGGACATTGACACGGATTTGTTGCTCCGTCTATCTGATAGATTCCGTCCCCCGATGCCCGTCTCTTGGCTCAATAACAACAGGGAGTGGTTGAGCAACCTGGACATCGAGCAGGTCATGCAGCAATACGAACGGACCATCCCGGGTTTCCGGTTCGTCGGTGTCTTCCCCATCGACTTCGATCACACGCTCCCCGGCGAGGGCAGGTGCGTCGGGGAGGAGATGTGCGCGTTCGACGCGCGTGCGGAGTGGAATCGCGGCGTTTGTCACGTCGGGATCATTTTCAACACCGATCGCCACGACCAGTCGGGTTCACACTGGGTAGCGTTATACATCGGCCTGGACCCCGCGTTGCAGAACTACGGCGTTTTTTATTACGACTCGGTTGCCGTTCCGGTCGGTCGGGAGGTGTCTGCTTTTGCGGAGCGTGTCAGGAAGCAGCTCCGAGAACTACACGGCGATGACGAGAGCTTCGGAGGTTTTTCGACTTTGGCCCGGACTTCACCCGCGTACCTTCAGAACGAGGTGCGCCGACAGTTCAAGTGTACCGAGTGCGGGGTTTTTTCGATGTTTTTCGTTATATGTTGCACGCACGGGGGAATAAAGTTCGAAGACATCTGCAGGTCGATGGGGAACGACGACGACATCCACGCGTTTAGATCCGTGTTTTTCCGACCTCCCGCGTCTCAAAGATCTATAGAGGGCGGTCCCTCGGAGATTAGGAAGCGACCTGGAAGGAACGGCGACCTCGGAGGGTCTGGACCAGTACATAAAAACATTTCCGCATCTAATAATACACAAGAGAAACGGCCGCGGAAGCTCGTCTCGTCGGAAAGGTATCCGACAGCGAAGCAGAAAAAGTCCGCAAAAAAGGTATCACGATGAACGATTCGTTCGACGTCACCGATCCCGCTTCACGACAACAGCAGCCCTCGCTATCGGAATCCACGAAAACGCCTTCCCAGTCGGATGATCGACTGCAACAGCAACAACAGTGGCAGCAGTGGCAAAAACAATCACAACTGAAGCAGCAGCATACGCAGCAACAGCAAAACCAACAGCAACAGCAAAAACAACAGAAACAGCAGAGGTCTGTCACACCGTCTCAAAAGGCATCCGTCGAAGACGACGAAGAAACCACAAAAAAAAACACGAAACCCTCTCAGGCGCACCTGTACAACTTCTTGACCACGTTCAAAGTGGAAAAAGGCGGCGAATTCACACACACGAGTTTTTTACGTCCGGGAGGCTCGTTTTACGTACCCGCTTCACGTACGCCCGAGTTTTACGACTGTTACAAAGCGGCCATACGGGCGGGAGAGGACCTGTACGTCACCGAGAAACACCGTCACATCGGTCCGGTGGTAGCAGACTTTGATTTTCGGTTCGACGTGCTGTCGACGTCGAACCGACGGTACGGCGAGAAACAGGTCCGTGCGATGACGCGCGCCCTGTGCGACTGCGTGTCACACTATGTCGCGTGTCCTCCCGAGTTCGTCGTGCACGTGATGGAGAAGCCCGCGCCCGTGCCCCAGAAGCAGGGCAACTTGATGAAGGACGGCGTGCACATCGTGATACCGGGCGTCGTCACCAAACCCGCCGTGCAGTACCTCATTCGCGACGCCCTCTTGGCTCACCCCGGGTTCAAGGCGTGTCTGGAGGAGATCGCTCCCGTGAACCGATCGGACGACGTCGTCGACCGCGCCGTCATCGAATCCAACAACTGGATCATGTACGGGAGCAAAAAGCCGACGTCAGAGCCGTACACTGTTACCCACTCTTACGTTTATTCTCCCTCCTCGAAATTCAAGTCCAGATCAAAAGCTACCGGTAATGTAGGAGCGGGTGTCGGTGGCGGCGGCGGTGAATCCGATGTCGATGTCGATTTGGATTTGGACTTAAATTTGCGCGAGGTGTCGCTCTATAGCGATCATGCGGACTACGTCGAGGAGCTGTCGATCCGCAACAAATACAAAGAGACGCCCACGCGCGACGACATGGTGCGCGAGGTGGAAGAGGTCCAGGCGCAACTCGACGACAAGGCTCGCAAGCGTCAAGCGGTGCAGCGCGTGATGATGAGCGGGAGTAACCCTTCGAAGGAGCGCGCCAACGCGAACACCAGCGACTGTGTGGACACGGCTCGAAAGATGGCCCAGATGCTCAGCCCGCGTCGCGTCGAAAACTACGGCGACTGGATCCGTCTGGGTTGGTGTCTCCGCAACATAGACCACCGTCTGTTGGACAGTTGGACCGAGATCAGCCAGCGATCCAGCAAGTACATCGAGGGCGAGTGCGAGACGCTGTGGCGACACATGCGTCAGGGAGGCCTCAACATCGGCACGCTGCACATGTGGGCCAAACAGGACAATCCCACGGAGTACAAGGCCATGATCCGGAGCGACCTGTTCGACCTCATCCACAAGAGTATCAACGGCACACACCACGACGTGGCGCGCGTGGTACACCACATGTACCGCTATGAATACGTGTGCTCTTCCGTAAAAAACAGATCGTGGTGGGAGTTCCGCGATCATCGTTGGCGGACGTCCGATAGCGCGGTATCTCTGAGAAACCGCGTCTCGATGGAAGTCGTGCAGGAGTACAACAACATGTGCAGCTACCACAGCCAGCGCGCGATGCAGACCGACAGCGACAACGAGCAGATGACGCACACGCGCATGAGCGTGGAGCTGGGCAAGGTGGCGCTCCAGCTCAAGCGCACCAACTTCAAGGACAACATCATCAAGGAGTGCAGCGAGCTCTTTTACAAAGAGCGCTTCGAGGAGGTGCTCGACAGCAACCGCGACCTCCTCGGCTTCGAGAACGGCGTCTACGACCTGGACAACATGGAGTTCCGGGAGGGGCGCCCCGACGACCACGTCTCGATCTCCACCAACATCCACTACGTGCCGTACGACAAAGAGGAGGAGTGCGTACAGGACGTGTACCGTTTCTTCGAAGCGGTGCACCCGAATCCGAATATCCGCACGTACGTGTTGACGATGCTTGCCTCGTGTCTGAGCGGACATATCCGTGAAGAGAAGTTTCACATCTGGACCGGTTGCGGATCGAACGGCAAAAGCAAGGTCATCGACCTGTTCGAGACGGCATTCGGTGATTACTGTTGCAAGCTTCCCGTCGCGCTCCTGACGGGTAAACGTGCCGCAGCGGGATCCGCCAATTCCGAGGTCGCGCGCACCAAGGGCAAGCGGTTCGCCTGCCTCCAAGAGCCGAGCGAGAACGAGCGCCTGAACATCGGGCTGATGAAGGAGATGACCGGCGGCGACAAGATCATCGCGCGCGCGCTGTTCAGCAACCCCATCGAGTTCAGGCCCATGTTCAAGATGGCGCTCTTGTGCAACCACCTGCCTCACGTGCCTTCCGACGACGGAGGTACATGGCGCCGCATCAGCGTCGTGGAGTTCAAGTCCAAGTTCGTGACGGAACCCCCGACGAAAGAAAACGAGTTTCCGGCGGACACGGAGATCGACCAGAAGTTCGAGACCTGGGCGCCCCATTTCATGTCCATCCTGATCGAGCACTACCGACAGTACCGTCTGAACGGCTCGCTGCGAGAGCCCGACGAGGTCAAGGCGGTCACGCACGAGTACAAGAAGGACAACGATCACTACGCGGACTTTATCGACACCTGCCTCGAGAGGAGCACCAACGCGGACGAGTTTGTCACGGTGTCTGAGGTGTTCCTGGAGTTCAAAGACTGGGTGAGCTCCGACAACATCCCGATGAAAGTGCCCAAGAAGAAGGACGTGCAAAACTACCTGAACGGTCACATCGGCAAGTGCGTGACGCTCAACGGACAGCCCGGATATCGCGGCTACAAAATACGCAATCGTTACGCCACCGCGCAGGCGGTCGAAGACGACGACCTCGAGGCCCTGTCCTGAGAACGCAAATGGAACCGCTACATACTATAAGGCATATCCCAGCTCGTTTTTGAAGGACGTTCGAATGATGCCCCGTCGAATAAGTATCCGCGAAATGTTTGAAATGTAGACACCGACGTCGTTTCCAAAGAAGCCTGGATGGGAGAAAAAAAGATAAAGGGGGCTCATCTAACTCGATTGCGTTCCTCTCAGATAGTATGACAGGAGGCCATCGTATATCACTCGTAGACATATATGCGCTAGAGAACATATTTCGCAGCGGTGGCGTCGACTTCAAGTGGGTGGATGGTAAGTCGATGCAGTTCTGTTGCCCGAACAAGAACGTGTTCTTCGACTACCTGCCGTCCCTGTACGACGCCGACACCGATCACCTAGAGGAGCCACAAGTCAGCGCATACACGATCACGTCAGAAGCGGGTGTACTCGAAAGGGCCGATTTCGAATTTGTACGGTGCCCGACCAACGAAGAACACGTTTGTTACGGACGCAATACAACGTTCGATCCTTCGGCGACTAAAGTTCCGAAAGGATACATCGCCGCTTGTGACGAACAACCCGAAACGATCGAAGACGGTATCCAGCGCATCAACGACCTCGTTCTGAACACACGAGGATTTCACATGGAGATCGGCACACTCGGCGCGGTACGTTTCTGGTCCTCAAAAGACGTCCTTTGTGACATCCCTATGCTGGCAACGGACGGCGTGAACGAAGTGCAGTACGGCAACATCGAATGGAACGCGGATGTCAAAGTACTTCAGAAGTTATGTTCGTCTCGCTGAGATATAGACAAGCGCGCGAGCGAGGTCATGTCGCGCGACGTTTCTTTGTCGCGAACCTGATGCGCCTTATCTGGGGTGACCGACAAGGAGATGGAGACGGTGAAGGAGACGGAGATCGGTTTCGTTTTTGGTGTACCCTCGTTACAGCAGATTTCAAAAAAAGCATGGGACACTTGCCCACCCAAAATACTACAAAAACAGACTGCTGTAATTCGTCTTCCTAGCTTTACAATACAGCATTGCATATACTGCAGAGTTAAACCATGGTTTCCTCCTGGCGACGATGCACACACGGTGATGGGTGTCATTGTTTTTACGAGTGTGTCATGCGGGAAGACAGTACCTTATATTCGTAGTGTAAAAAACACACTTGTGACATACTTTTTGTACATCAACCTCCGAAGTCGTTCAAGCGACGCGCTGCCGCGAGATCGGTGTCGTCGTTCCAATACAACGGGTTGTCATTGCCGAAGTGGCGTGTGGTCGCTTCTGTCGGCATGGACGCGATAGGCGTGGTGACGCTGTACTTTGCCCGCAAACTGCGAAGGGCGTGGTTACGCATCAAGTACGGGAGGACCGCCTCATCCGCCTCATCCTGTGCTCCCTGCTCGATCATTTGCGACAGTTCACTCTCGGATTGTCTATGTGGTGGAGGTGGAGGTGCAGGTGCAGGTGGAGGTCGTGTCTGCTGCTCCCTTTGTTGCTGTTGTAGCATCATGTTTCGGATGCCCTCTGCGTGCAACTCGTCCCTCCTTGCCAATTCTTCGCGAAATGCCTGGTGGTCGGCCGCCCTCTGCGCGTCTGCCTCTCGCCGCTGGCGTTCCACTTCTTGAACCCTCTGTGCTTCTGCCTCTCGGCGCTGGTGCTCGGCTTCGAGGGCCCTCTGCGCATCTGCTTCCTGCTGCCTACAATTGAGTTGGTTCATCATAGCCATCAGCTGCTCGACGGTGGGTGACGTATTTCCAGGGGGGTGTTGCTGTGAGACCACGGCCATATCTACATCGGGCGCGGCCGCTAAGCCGACATCGGGGACGACTGCTACGCCGAAATTATCGGTCGTGTCGTCATCCGGACCGGTATCGTTCGACCCGTCGCCGTCGACGGCCTCAATGAATGTCAAACGCGTATCGTCACCCAGCATGACTCGGGCGTACTTGACGGGTTCGAGCATCATAGATGTCGGGGTTTGCGCCGACGGCACGTTCCTTCCGCAGGTGGGACAATACACTTGACCCGTGGGCGGGTCCTGAATACCCGAGGCTCTCCTCGTGTTCAAGGTATTCTCGTAGCACTCGCTGCATGCGGTGTGCATCAGTAGTAGTGTACGGTTTCTCGTGTGCATGCCACACTGGTGGATCATGGTCGTTTTTCTGCAATAATTGTAGCACAGGTTGCAGTGAAGCCCACATGACGGCATCTCCAACAAGGTTGATGGTGGTAACTGGAACGTGACTGTGACTGTACCATCATCAACATTCGTATCTCGAATCAATTTTTTTGAACACATGTGGTCACGTGTCAGCATCGTACCTCAAAAATAGTTACAGCAGTTTTCAAAACAAGCATGGGACACCTGCCCATACTACTGTAAATCGTCTTCCTAGCTAAACAAAACAACATAAGTTGAAATGAAAGCCATTATATCCTCCTGGCGACGATGCACACACGGTGATGAGGTGCATTTTTTGCTTGTTGTTCCATTACAGCAGTTTTCAAAACAAGAACGGGACAGCGGATTTGGTGTATGACGGACCAATTTTCCTTGGTTGTCGTTTGGTCGTTTGGTCGTTTTGTCGTTTTTCCTTTTACAGACATAAAGAGTCGCT
>Ga0307970_1001205_pt1 | contig 14146 bp, 19 predicted proteins | sample OrgLakmetagen712_FD_202093 | JGI IMG/M metagenome (GOLD analysis project Ga0307970, IMG submission 202093) | Saline water microbial communities from Organic Lake, Antarctica - #712 | ecosystem: Environmental > Aquatic > Non-marine Saline and Alkaline > Saline | place: Antarctica: Organic Lake... | reverse complement strand
GAATACCGCTTCAACAGGCGCTACGATCTCGCGGCCATGATCCCGCGCCTCACCTGGGCCAGCGTCCGAACCCCGCCCATGCCTTGTCGTCTTCTCAAACTGGCTGAGGTTCATGCGTAATCAGGTTGTATTTTTAGCAGTCGCGATCATCTTCGCTTCGCCTGCAGTTGCAGATGTAAGCACATCCCAGCCACTATTTGAGATCGTGAGAGACGGTCAAACATCGGATCTTCGGCGATCACTGGAGGGGAGACAGTGGTCTGAGGCTGATCTATCTAAAGCTTTGGTCGCTGCCGCAGGATTGAACCGTCCAGCGGAAGCCGCTCTTTTGCTGGAAGCAGGAGCAGATCCGAACTTCCAGATGTTGGGTTCAAGCGTTATTGTTATTGCCACCCGGGAGAATAGCGTTGCAGTTCTTGAGCTTATTTTGCGCAACGGCGGCAACCCTAACCTGAAGGTGATGTTCGACTGGTCGCCACTTCACCATGCCATTCTCGAAGGCGGATCGCGACACCAAGCCCTTGAAGTGCTCATTCGAGCAGGGGCGAACATTGATGCGCGTACAAGTCTGCAGGTCACTCCTCTCCATCGCGCGGCCGCATTCTGCGACGGTGGTGCAGTGGAGATTTTACTAGCTGCTGGAGCAGACCCGACATTGACGGAAAAATATGATCGCACCGCTTATCAACGTTCTGCAGATGCCAACTGCCCCGGTATCGGTGGGCTGACGCCACCCTGATGACGTTGCTACAAAATGTCAGCCAAGTCGCCCTTCCGCCCAATTAGCCACGATCCGCCCCGGCACCCCGTCCACCGCCCGTTCTGCATCCTGCGCCAGATCCAGCCGTTTCCGTAGCTTGACCTGCGGGACCAGCAGGAAGATCGGCACGGTAGCGACACCGCGACCGGTTTTCGATTTGGAGGCCACCGCGCGACCCTTGGTGTTCAGCCGCCCCTCGGCCACCAGCAGGCTTGGCCCCCGGCGGCGATAGATGAAACGCAGGCGCAACCCTGTGCGGCTTTCCCATTCGCTGGGTGTGATACGGCCGCCTTTGCTACTTTTGCCTGCTGCCGCAGTCGGGATCGCCAGCCAGAACCCATTCTTTGAGCGGATCAGTGGCCCGGTGTCATGCGCGCCTATGATCACGGGTGCCTTGGACCAGACCAGCGCCGCTGCGTTCAGACTGTTGCCAGTCCTAGGGAAGGATGCCGATCGGATGCTGTTGCCCAGCCGTCGTCCCAGCCCTGCGCCGGTGATCTGCGCCCGCCAGGCGGATTTCAAACTGCCGCCCGCCTCTCGCATTGCCGCCGAGACGGCCTTCTCACCGGCTGAAACTTCAGCCTGCATCAGCGCAGCAATGTCGGGGCGGATATCGAGTTTCAGCCTCATGTTGGCCGCAGGTCCAGCGACCAGATCAGGCGTTCGCGGTCACGCATGGGCTCGCCCTGGATGGTGAAGCTGTCCGCCCCGATCACGATCAGATCGCCGGGGCGGGGATCGGGCAGATCGGACAGGCGGATGTCGACCATCGTGGTGTCGCTGACAAAGCGGGCAGCCCCGAACTCGGTGATGCGGTCCGGTGCGCGGCGGATGACGCGGATGGGGCGTTCCTCCGATGTGGTGGCCGAGATCCAGAGCGCGGCTACTGCCATGGAGGGATTGGCATAGATCCGGTCCATGGCGGCGGCGAAGACATTCATAGTGGACCCGTCAGTTCGACGTGTGGATGCGGATCGCCAGCCGCGGGCGCTTGTTGACCGGCAGGATGGAGCTTTCCGTCATCAGGTCGATCCAGCGGCCCTTGGCGTCGATCATCTGGCGCGCATAGAGCGGAAGCCCGACGGTGTTGGCGGTTTCCAGCAGGTTCGCGGGACCGCCATAGGTGGTGAAGGTGTCGAACGTGCCCATGGGAAAGGCGATGCCCTCGCCCGAGGGGATCAGCCGTTCGGAGGTGCCGTTCGAGAGTGTGACCGATCCGTTGTATTCTTCGAACAGGACGCCCGCGAAGGGGAAGGCGCGGCGCATGTCCTCGCGCAGCGGCTGGCCGCCGGTGGCCGAAAAGAACTTGTAGGCGTCCTCGGTCTTGGGGTGACTGATCAGCTTGTCGAAGAACTCCGAGCTGACCAGCGCATGGGCGGTGGTCATGGTCTCGCCCATCAGATTGTCCTCAATGGCGCGCAGGGTGGTGCGGACCTTGGTCTGGATATTGGTGCCTGCCGTGCCGAAGACGAAGTCGATAGAGATCTGCGTGATCCCGAACTCGGTGAAGTAGTCGTAGAGCGTGGTGCCCGCGCCGTCCTTCACGATGCCGCGCAGGGCGTTCATCTCCATGTATTCGCGGGTCTGGGCGTGTTTGCGGCGCATCAGCGTGAGCTTGCGGTTCATCACCTCGACCAGCGGATCGGTGGCATCCGAGAGGCCTAGCGCAGGCATCCCCTGAACGTCGGCGGGCAGGATCACGTCGTCATGCGGGATCCACGGCAGGGCGAAGCTGCGCATGGAGCGCGCCTCGCGGTTGCCGACGGTGGCGGGCGCGCCGAGCGGCACCGAGGGCAGGAGGCTCAGCACACCCTCGCGCTGTTCGATGACGATGGCGCGTTGCGTGACGCCCTCGAAGCGGAAGAGGCCGATCTGGCCGAGGCGGGTGTAGAGGTTGGGCAGGATGTTGATGGCCTGCGTCATCTCGGCCAGCGAATAGCCGCCTGCGTCGAACGGGTTACGGGTGAGGGTCATGGGGAACTCCGGGGGAAGGAGGGTGCGGTGGAGAGGGTGAGGATGGAAGCGCGCGCGCGCGGGCCGTCGTGTCAGGCGGTGTCGCGGGCGATGATCCCGAGGGCGCCAAGCTGGCCGATCTTGGTGGTGATCTTGGCAGCATCATCGACGGTGCCGTCATAGGCGAGGCCTGCGCGCGACACGATCGAGGGGCCGCGCACGACCACAATGCCGGTGGCGTCAGCCAAGGTGGCGTCGACCGCGTAGAGCAGAACGGCGCTGGCTGTCTGCGCGCCATCGCTGCCGCCGCTGGTGGCCAGCTTGTACTTGCCGCTGGCGGTGATGCGCCCCAGCACCGATCCCACGGGATAGGCGGTGCCGGCGAGCAGGGTCACAGTCTCGCGGGTGTAGTTCGGGTTGACCTCGTATTTGAGGACGTCGCCCATCGTGGGCGGTTGGGTCAGGACAGTCATGTCGGGGATCCTTCAGGGCCATGAGGAAGAAATCCCCCGCCGGGGTGGTGCGGCGGGGGATCGGTCAGGCAGAGGGGTGTCGGGTTTGGTCTGGCAAGAACTGGGGCGTCAGGCCCGGGCACCTGCTGCAGCCGCTCGTTTTGCAGCCGCGACGATCGGGCTTTCCTTCGCCTGTGGCCGGATGGGCGAGGGCGGGGCCGCGACGATGTCGCGCGCGTCGGCGGCAGCACTCGCGCGCTCAATCACCAGGCGGCGCAGGGCTTCGGGCGTGGTGCCTTCGCGCAGCGCTTTCGCCGCGTCGATGGCGATACCGAGCCTGCCTGCCTGCGCCGCGATCTCGGCGATCTCCGCCGCGGCTTCACGCAGCTGCGCTGACAGCTCGGCCAGATTACCAGGCTGCGTCACGGTAGGAATGGATGGGGCAGCTTCCGCCTGGGGGGTGACAGGAGGCTCAGGGCCATCATCTGCGGCGTTTGTGTCACTGCTGTCGGCGTCATCTGTGTCGATGACTGTGTCCTGCGGGGTGTCGCCTTCTTCATGTTCGATGGCCATGATTGCCTCCTGTTTGGGGTGGGTTTGGGTCGCTACCGCGCGCCGAGCACGCGCGGGTGAAAGCGTTGGGGTGCGGGCCACCAGTTGCCGGAAGGCCGCAAAGCCCCGCGCAAGATCGGTCACTTCATCCGCCAGACCCGACGCCACGGCATCGGCTCCGCGATAGGTTGCGGCCTCAGTCGCCAGCGCAGCTTCCTGGCTCAGCCGTCCGGCCCGACCGGCCGCGACGGTCTCGGCGAACAAAAACCGCAGCACATCGATTTCGCGCTGGATATCGTCCTGCACGGCTTCGGGCAGAGGCTGGTAGGGATTGCCATCGACCTTGTGGCGTCCGGAATGGATGAGCGTCACGCGCGCGCCTTCCTGATCGAGCTGCCCGCTGAGATCGGCATGCATCACAACGACACCGATGCTGCCGAGCGCGCCGGTGCGCGGCAGCAGGATGCGGTCGGCCTGGCTCGCCAGCGCATAGCCCGCCGAGAAGGCGTGTTCGGCGACGAAAGCCCAGACCGGCTTCGTCGCGCGAATGGCACGAATGCGATCTGCAAGATCAAAGACGCCCGCAACCTCGCCGCCAAAACTGTCGATTTCCAATGCGAGGCCGCGCACGGCAGGGTCGCTGGCCGCCGCCTCGATCTGGGCGGCGATCCCCTCATAGCTGATCTGACCCGAAGACTGACCGATCCAGCCCCCGCGATGGATCAGTACGCCCGCGATCTCGATGACGGCGATCCCGTCCACCACGGGATAGGGCGCATCGCCATGCTGGCGCAGGCGCTCAGTCAGGCCACCGGCGAGGATGCTGGCGCGGGCGGGCAGATGGGCAGTGCCATCCAGCGTGTCGTCCCCGTCCGCCAGTTCGACCCGCCGTCCCAGAATACGGGGCCCAAGGCCCGACAGAAACGCCATGGCCTTGGAAGGTTCGACCAGCAACGGCGTGTTGAAGGCGCGCGCGGCAATGCGGGCATGGAGCATCAGGGCTCATCCTCTTCTGAGCGGGAGCGGCCCTCCGCGTCATCGGTTGTGTCGGTGTCGTCGTCCCCCTCCGGCACCGCCTGTACACTCTGCGCGGGCGATCCGGGGCGGCGGAAGTCGAGGCCAAGTGTGCGTTCGCGGGTACGTTCCGCGGCGATCTCGCGGTCGACCTGTTCGGCGTCATAGCCGCGTTCGGCGATAGCCTGGGTTCGGGATTTGAGGCCCGCCTCGATCTGGGCGATCTCGGCATTTGCATCCTTCAACGGATCGACCCAGTCCCACTTCGTCGGAAGCCAGTCTGCGGTGAGGAGCCGCGCCCGGTTGCCTTCATAGCCGGGCAAAACCAGCGCACCCGAGAGGACAGCGGCATCCATCCAGCGCGCATAGGCGGGGCGGCAGAGCTGATACACCATCACCGAATGCTGCCAGGCCGAGACGCGGCGGCGGAACTCGATCAGCGCAAGGCGCGAGTTCGAGAAGTTGCCCTTCACCATGTCATTGGCGAGATAGGGATACGGGATGCCCAGTGCTGCCGAGATCTGCAGGAGGGTCCGGTACTGAAACGGCTCGTAGGTGCCGCCGCTGTCGGCAGGCTGGCCCACGGTCACATCCTCGCCCGGATCGAGGCGCACGATCTGGCCTGGGCTGATCTCGACACCGTCTGGCCCATCTTCATCGTCCGGTGCCAGCGGGTTCTCCGGCGCGGGGGAGGTCACGAACATCGCATACATCGCCGCGACCTTTTTCCGGTCCAGCTCGGCATCGTCATACTGGTCGAGCAGGAACAGCTTCACGATGGCGGGCGCCAGTTTCGACACCCCGCGCAACTGGCCGCCCTCAACCGGGTCGATCACATGGATCACCTCGGAGGCGGGCACCCGCACGACCTCGCCCGCCAGCCCCGGATCGGTGCTGTCGCCGGGGTGGCGGCGCAGGAAGTGATAGGCGACGCGTCGGCCGATCCGGTCGAACTCGATGCCCTGGCGGATCGCATTGCCGTTCGCTGCAGGTCCCGTCTGCTCCAATGGCAACATCTCGGCGGGCAGCATCTGCAGCTGCACGGGCACGCTCAGGCCGTCGCCCGCGCGCCGTGGGCGAAAGCGAAAGAACACCTCGCCAGCAAGAAAGACCTCGCGCGCCGCACGGCGCTGGAGCCCGTAGAAATCTGTCAGCCCCTCGGCATCGGCCTCATCGGTCCAGGCGAGCCAGAGCCGCTGCAACTCCTCTTTGCGCGCAGCATCCGCGATCTTCGAGATCGGCTTGATGCCATCGCCGACGGTATTGGCGGCCCAGCTTTCGACCGCATTCACGGCGTAGCCGTTGTTGCGCACCAGCCAGCGGGCGCGGGCGGTGATGTCAGGCCCGCTTGCAGCGATCAGCGCGTTCACATGGGCGCGTGTGGCGCGAAAGCCGCGCAAACGCCGGTGCTGCTGGCCTGCGTCAAACCCACCGACAAATGCACCAAGACGCTGCCGCCAGTTCATCACAGATCCTTCACGGCGAAGGGGCGCAGAACGCGGCGGCCGGGCTTTTCCAGTGCTGCAATCCGCCGCTCGATGTCCGAAACCGCCGCCGCCAGTTCTGCGTCCGAGCCATAGGTGACGCTCTTGCCGTCATAACTCACACTGCGCGTGCCGCTGTAGCGCGCCGCCAAAAGCGCGCTGTGGCGGGATTTGAGGTCATCGAGGGTCATTGGGGATCCATCATTCCATGTATTTGGGCGTGCTGATCTTCCAGCCGCGTCGCCTGGGCGTCGTCATTTGCCCAGCTTGCGGGGTTGTCGGTTTGTCGGGTGCTGTGTTCGGTGTGATTGCGGCGCTCTCCACCCCGGCCTGTTTCTCGAGGTTTTGCCACATCCGCTCGTCAAACCGGTCGGCCCCAAGGATCCAGGCGGCGGCCCGGGCATAGACGCGACAATCCAGAGCTTCATTGCGTTCGCGCATCTTTTGCCATTCGAGCCGGGCAAAACCGCGTTTGGTGCGCACCGTGATCAGTTGTTCAGCCGTGAATTGCTTCAACCACTCGCCGTCCGCCCAGTTTGGCAGATGGATGGTTCCGGGCGGGCAAAGATGCCCAGCCTCGATTTCCTCCCGCGTCGGGCGGTCCTGGCGCAAATAGCGATAGGTCTCGGTCTTGAAGGTCGACGTGGCGACCGTCCAAAGCCGCGCCCCGCGCCGCAGCCTTTTGCCTGCGATGGTCGCGTCCACATAAGTCGGGCCAGTGACCGGGCTTGAGCGATTGAATCCTTCGACGCCTTTGACCGGAGCCACCTGCGCAAAGCCGACCTGTCGCGACCATGCATACACGGCACTGGTCTCGTAGCCTGTGTCGATCGCCAGCCGTGCCAACGTCATCGGTTGACCGAAAGCATGCACCCATGTCTGGCCGAGCAAATTGGTCAGCTGCTGCCAGCAACCCGGATCGCCGGGCCCGCCCTCAATGACCAGGTGATCGATCAGCCAACTCTCCAGCCCGCGGCCCCAGGCCCAGACATCGACCTCGATGCGATCCTTTTGAACGTCCGCCCCGGCGGTCAGGAACAAGCCCCGCTCTGGAACAGTGCCTCCGTCCCAAGTCTCGCGCTGGTCCGCCAAGCGCTGCCAGTCCGGTGCTTCGCCAGTTTCGACCCATGTCTCTCCGAGGATCGTATTGCGGAATGCCTTGATCGCCTCATCCGACCCTTGCGCCGCGTCCCATGCCCGTACGATCCGCTCCCAGCTCAGCCAGCCAATCGGCGAATAGAGCGCCGATAGGTGATACCCTGCCGTAGTCGGATCGGCGGCAACGGCCGTCGCACGCCATTCGCCCGCTTCCAGCATTGCCGTCTTATGATGCTCAGCGATGGGTGTCTCACAGCCCTCGCAGTGATACTTCGCCGTTTCCGGGCGGCCCTTCTGCCAGTGCAATCGCTCGAACTTCAGCCATTGCGCATTGCCGCAGTGCGGGCATGGCACAAAGAACCGCCGCTGGTCGCTGGCCTCAAACTCCCGCTCTATCCGGCTCAGCCCCCGGATTGTCGGGGTCGAGACAAGGAAGACCTTGCGGCGATGGGCGAAAGTCAGCGACCGCGCTTCGGCCAGCGTGACCGGATCGCCTTCATCGTCAGCCGATGCCGGATAGGCGTCGACCTCATCGAGGAAGATGTAGCGCGCCGGAGTCGAGCGCAGGCCCACGGCCGAGTTCGCGCCCGTCATGATCAGGATGCCGCCCGCGAACTCCTTCGACAGCATGGTGTTGCCCGCGTCGCGCGACCGGGCTGGTTTAACCCGTTCGCGGAGTTCCGGGCTTTCATCGATCAGCGGATCGATCCGCTGGCGCGAGTTTCGTTTCGCCAGTTCAACGGTCGGTTGGACCGCCAGCATCGGGCCCGGTGCCTGGTGGATGGCAAATCCGATCCAGTTGTTGCCTGCCTCGGTTGCGCCAACTTGCGCCGCCTTCATGAAGACGATCCGCTGGGTCGGATCGCCCGGGCTCAGCCGGTCCATGATCTCGCCCATGTAGGGCGTCCGCGCCGTGCGATACCGGCCGGGTTCTGCCGATGCGCGTCCCGAAAGCATCCGGTGCCGGTCAGCCCATTCCGACACCGTCAGGTCCGCATCCGGCGTGAGGCCCGCGCCCCAGGCGCGCAGGATCTCTGCCGCGCCGTCAAAATCATGAACGTCGTCACCGGAGATCTGGTTTGACCTCGGCAAGATCGTCGAGCTGGGCACGGACATGACTCGAAAGAACCTTCTGCATTGCGGCGGGCTCCACACCCAGATCGGCCGCCATCAACGCCGCCGCACGCGAGGGCCAGTTCACCCAGACGTCACGTTCCTGCCGCGCCAGCCGGAAGACCAGCGACATCGCACGGGCCCGGTCGATCAACTCGCCCTTCAGCTTCTGCAGCCGGAGGCGGCGTTCCTGCGCCTTCAACACTTCATTGGCCGTCTTGGCCTGCAGGAAGGTGGTGCCGCTGCCGACCGGCGGTGCCGCCAGACCCTGTTCGCGCAGGGTTTCGCCCACGGCGGAGACCGCAGCCTCCGGGACAGGCTTGAGTTTTGGCTGCGGCGGCTTGCGGGTCTTGGACGGATCGGTCGCTTCGGCGCGCAGGGCATCGCTGGCCGCCGCGTCGATGCTGCCATCGCCATGCAGCACCAGCCGCCCCGTCGCCTTGGCCTTCTGGATGGCGCCCCGTGAAAGGCCGACGCGGGCGGCATACTGGCGCTCGCTCAGACCCTCCATTGCGCGCCCTTTGCCGTTCATAAAGCAATGATATTGCTTTGAAGTGAGTTGATTACACCCTGCGATGGAGCGATTCTTGGATCAGGAAATCACCCCGGATCGGAGACCAAATCATGACCGCAATTACAACCATCCGCATAGACCACGCAGCGCTTCCCGCACAATTCGACCGCTCGCGCCCGAACGCCGTCGCCGAGGCCATCGAGGCCGCGCTGCGCGAAGACGGGATCACCGCCGAAGCCTCGGACGTGATCTCGCATCTCAAGATCGAGCTGCCAACCACCCAGCTTGCCGCCGCCAGCGCTGTGCTGACCAGCTTGCACCTGATCTGAGGGAGAGCAGAACCATGAGCACACGCGCGCAGATCGCCATTCAAACTGGGCCCGAGGAATGGGCGCATATCTATGTCCATTTTGACGGCTACCCTTCGCACATGCTGCCCGCACTGGCGCCTTGGACGCCTGAGGACATCCTCGCCGCAAAGGAAATCCGGCAGGCGTGCGCTGATGAACTGGACTGTTTCGATCCACCGCGCGCGCCGCAAATCCTGCCGCATCCGACCTGCGAGCTGTGCCATCTTTACCTCTGGCAAGACGGTGGCTGGGTAGATGCCACCGACCGCGCCAAGAGACCAGAAAGCAAAGTTATTGCTCTGAATTGACTACGATAAGCAGCCAATCATAGCGATGATTGTCGCAAGAAAACGATGCAACGCGCTCAAGGAGCCACCCCAATGACCCGCCGCGCCACAGATAACACAAAAGCCCTCGACGCCTTCCTCGCTGCCAAGGTCGAGATCGACGCGATGTTTACGCGCCTGACAGCCCTCGGCGCGGACCATTTTGACACCCACCCCAACGAGATAAATTGGGGCCATGTCGGTACACTGAACCACTACGCTAGCCTGCTGCGCCAGATCACCGACAGCGCGTTCAAGGAAGGCAAACACGCCGAGTGACCCTTCGGCAATCGCGCCAGCCCCGCCGTGCGGGGCTTGGCCTCGTAGAAGGGCCCGCATCCCGCGCGCCCCGATACGGAGACGACGATGACCCAGCTATCGGACACACAAACCCTGGTCCTGAGCGCCGCCGCCCAGCGGCCCGAACACATCGCCCTGCCACTGCCCAAAAGCCTGCGCGGCGGTGCTGCCGCCAAGCTGGTCGGCGCGATGATCGCCAAGGGCTTGATCGAAGAAGTCGATGCCAACATGCGCAAGGGCGAGCCCGTCTGGCGCGAGACCGGCGATGGCCACGGCGTCACGCTGATCGCCACCGATGCAGGGCTCTCCGCCATCGGCATCGAGCCAGTGGGCGCGACGGACGCGCCGACTGATGAGCCCGGGCCTGACACACCCAACGAGACCGAGGCCGCGCCCAAGCCACGCACGCAGCGCGAGGGCACCAAACAGGCCAAGCTGATCGCCATGCTGCGCGCCGACGGCGGCGCGACCATCAAGGAGATCATGACTGCCACAAATTGGGCGTCGCACACGATTCGAGGTGCGATGTCGGGCGCGCTGAAGAAGAAGCTTGGGCTTGAGGTTACTGCCGAGAACGTCAAGGGTCGCGGACGGGTTTACAAAATTCTTCGATAGGCGGGCTCCGCAGACGGCCGGGTTATGTGAGCCGTAACCGGCCATCCTTGATCCTGTTGCGGGATGACTGTGCGAGGTTGATCGTGCTCTTGACGATATCAAGCTTCGCTACTCGGGAATGGTATCCACGGAACGTCTCTGCCAAAGCCGTGTCAGTGATTTCCGGCGCTACTTGCTCGTCTCGTCCCGAGCTGATTGGCACCTGATCGAGGCTCATCCCGCGCCCTTCAAGGAATGTCGTGACAACGACTTCGAAGGTCATTGGCGGCCTGTGATCCATGTGCGCCTCATCGCGCGCAATCTGTTCGCCTGTCACAGCGCACGAGACTTTGCCGTCTACACCGCCGTGAGCAGAAAAGAACTCTTTGCGCGCCGTATAGAGATCAAGCTGCACGACTTGACGAAAGGCTGCAGAAACCTCCTGTTTCTTGCTTGGAGGGCGTTGTGTGATGCAGTGCCGATATGAGAAATCAGTGCCTGTGCCATCATTGCGAATAATCCGAAAGCAGTTCGTCCCGTGCTCCGTCGCCATCACTTCGAAATGGTCGACGCCAGTGCCCACTTTCTGGACGTACTCATCATGGCGTTCCAGCAATGCTGACAGGTCAAGAGCGTCGTCGTCTGACACCCGATCGCCAGCTTTGTATCGATTTAGTATTCCCCGAAAATACTCGGTGGCCTTCGATTGGTTTTCGAAGCTGCGTGTCGCAATTTCAACCGGTTTCCCTCGGGCCATGATAAATCCTTCCGCTCTGCCGCAGCATAAATAGGCATTGCGGAAACCCGAGGTTAGCACAACTCGCTCATTGACGTGGACTTTCTTGTCCGGATCGCCTCGAACACCCGCCGCAAGAGATAGGACCGGCCAATGCTGACCACGGTGAACACGGCGCCCATCTTCAGGTTCTGCGCCAGTGTCGTGTGCAGGCCGAAGATCGGGAAGATAAGGATCTGAGTGACAACCGCGACCCCATAGCCCACGACGACATTGGCCACCGCTTCAACCAGCGACATGGCGCGCGATTGCTTCATGTCGCCACCTCATCCATCGGCCAGCAGTTCAGCTGCGAGAGTTCGCAGCGCATGCGCCGCAACCAAGGGGACCACGCCGTTGCCACAGAGGCGAAGCCTGTCCACCCGGTGGGCCAGCCCATCAGCGCCTCGACGAATGCTGGGTTCAAGGTCCGGCGCTGCTTGTCTTATGGATTGGAGCGGCTCTCGTTGTAGAAGGGAGCCACTGCCCACCACACCATTTATGGTGAGCAGTGGCGGCGGTTGGGTCGTTAGCAGCTTGGTCGTGATGGACCGTTTCAGAGTTTGATCAACCGCCGTCTTCACCAAAGGGCCTGAACGGATACGCGTGTAACAAGCCACGCATGACAAGCATAGGACATGGCGAAGATGACCGAACATAACATTGGCGTGGATATTTCAAAATCCTATTTGGACGTTTTCCGACTGGAAAATGATAAAGCGCAGCGCTTCGACAATTCAGCAGCGGGGTTTCGTGCTCTGACCAAATGGCTGGGCGAAGCCCCGGTTGCACGGATCGTATTTGAGCCGACGGGGCCTTATCATAAGGCCTTCGAGGGGGCGTTCGGCAAGACATTTCCTTTGGTCAAAGTGAACCCGCTGCAAGCGCGCCGGTTTGCTCAGGCGCACGGGACCAGGGCCAAGACCGATGCTGTGGATGCCCAGATGTTGGCCCGGATGGGGGCTGCGTTCGACCTTGAGCCCCAAGCGCCTTGTTCCAAGGAAACGCTTGTTCTCAAGGATTTGCACGTTGCGCGTGCCGTGCTGATCAAGGACCGCACTAGATTACGGAACCGCGCCCAAACGCAGGACATTGCTCTCCTGAAACGTCAAACCAAGGCGCGGCTCGCGCAGGTGGACCGTCAGATTGCCGAGCTGGACGCTGAAATTGCTGCGCTGATTGAGGCGCATGAGGCCACTGCACGCAACCGCGATATTCTCTGCTCAATGCCCGGGATCGGTGCAGTCACGGCCGCCGCAATGCTGACCCTGTTGCCCGAGATCGGTAGGTTGCACCGCAAGCAGGTGGCCAGCCTGACCGGCCTTGCACCCATCACCCGACAATCCGGTCAATGGCAGGGAAAGTCATTCATCGGAGGCGGGCGCAAGCCCCTGCGCGACGCACTATACATGCCCGCACTGGTCGCCATGCGCTTCAACCCAGACCTTAAGGTCAAATACGAAGGACTGCGTGCCGCTGGAAAACCCGCAAAGGTGGCCATAGTCGCCATCATGCGCAAGCTCATCGAAACTGCAAATGCACTGGTCAAAGCTGATCGCACGTGGACCCCAAAAAACGCTTGATCAAGACGGATACTCTGAGGTATCGGTCCCAGCCACCTGCGTCACCAGGACCTGGCGGCCAAGCAGGCCGTTCACCGGCGTGTTCGCCAATGTCGTCGCCCCATCCTTGTGATCGCGCGCCGTCGGCGTCATCCACATGCGGCTGGCATGGGTCAGATCCGCTGTCTTGCGGTTCCCAGCACTCGGCTTGCAGCCGTCGTTGGCCATCGGCGTCGGCCAATCCCGCGCCATGCCGTCCAGACCCTTCTCGTGCTTTCGGTCTCCACCCCGGCTCCGGAAGCTGTCGGTCTGCGGCGTTGGCCACATCGCGGCGCTCGTTGCCAGGTTCATGCCGTGTTTGCCCGCTTCCTGCGAAGGCGTCGGTTTTGTCTGCCGGTTCTCGTTGGCGCTGGCGCGCGGCGTCGGCCATAGCCGCAACATCTCGGTCCGGTTTCCGCCACTCGAGCGGATCCCGGAGCAGGCGCGCGGGGTCGGCCAATTCGTCTCCTTCGCGGATGGCGAGGATGAACAGCCGCTCGCGCCGATGGGGCGCACCGACTTCCGCCGCCGTAAAGAGGCCTGCCGCAAGCTTGTAGCCCATGCGGACCAGTCCGCTGGCGACTTCGGGGAAACCGAGGCGGAGATGATGGGCGACATTTTCGAGGAAGACGAAGGGTGGCTCAACCTCGCCAATGATGCGGGCCACATGCGGCCAGAGGTGGCGTGGATCCTCGGTGCCGAGGCGCTTGCCCGCGACGGAGAACGGCTGGCAAGGGTACCCGGCTGAGAGGATATCCACCACGCCGCGCCACGGTCGGCCGTCGAAAGTGGCAACGTCGTCCCATACAACCGCTTGATCCAGGGACGCGTCTTCCATCCGCGCCACGAGAGTGGCTGCGGCGTAGGTTTCCCGTTCGACATAGCCCACAGCACGATATCCGGGGATGGCGATGGTGAGCCCGAGGTCGAGCCCGCCTGCACCGGAGCAGAGGGAGAGGCCGAAGATGCATGCATCTGCGGTTCCGAAAGCATGTCCGGAGGGATGTAAAGCCAGGTCATGCATTGCCTCAGGCTGCGGATTTGCGTTTGCGGGCGGGTTCTGGGTCGGCGTCAGTGTCGGGCGCATCGGCGAGGGCATCAGCATTGTCACCCAGCCGCTCGGTTCTTACTTGCGCAAAAGTCCGGCCGTCGCCGTCGAGGATCGCGTCCTTGCCAGTGTCCGCCTGCCAGCGCTCCACGGCGACATCGACATAGGCCGGGCTGATCTCCATCGCGAACACGCGCCGCCCGTTGGCCTCG
>Ga0307970_1001184_pt1 | contig 14265 bp, 10 predicted proteins | sample OrgLakmetagen712_FD_202093 | JGI IMG/M metagenome (GOLD analysis project Ga0307970, IMG submission 202093) | Saline water microbial communities from Organic Lake, Antarctica - #712 | ecosystem: Environmental > Aquatic > Non-marine Saline and Alkaline > Saline | place: Antarctica: Organic Lake... | reverse complement strand
GTGCTGGTGGCAAGGGCGGGCCGATGAGCTTCGGCAAGTCCAAGGCGCGTCTGCTCTCCGAAGATCAGGTCAAGACCACCTTCGCCGATGTCGCCGGTTGCGACGAGGCCAAGGAAGAAGTCAGCGAGCTGGTGGAATTCCTCCGCGATCCGGGCAAGTTCCAGCGCCTGGGCGGTCGCATCCCGCGTGGTGTACTGATGGTTGGCTCGCCGGGTACCGGCAAGACCTTGCTGGCCAAAGCCGTGGCTGGTGAGGCGAAAGTGCCGTTCTTCACCATTTCCGGTTCCGACTTCGTTGAGATGTTCGTCGGTGTTGGTGCCAGCCGTGTTCGCGACATGTTCGATCAGGCCAAGAAGCACGCGCCGTGCATTATCTTCATCGACGAGATCGACGCCGTGGGTCGCCATCGTGGCGCCGGCATGGGCGGCGGTCACGACGAGCGTGAGCAGACCCTCAACCAGTTGCTGGTGGAGATGGACGGTTTCGAGATGAATGACGGCATCATCGTCATCGCTGCCACTAACCGTCCGGACGTTCTCGACCCTGCGCTGCTGCGTCCTGGCCGCTTCGACCGCCAGGTGGTCGTTGGTCTGCCGGATATTCGTGGTCGCGAGCAGATTCTGAAAGTGCACATGCGCAAGGTGCCGATGAGCGACGACGTGCAGCCGGCGGTGATCGCCCGCGGCACCCCGGGCTTCTCCGGCGCCGACCTGGCCAACCTGGTCAACGAGGCCTCGCTGTTCGCCGCCCGCGCCGGCAAGCGCGTGGTGGAAATGAAGGAATTCGAGCTGGCCAAGGACAAGATCATGATGGGCGCCGAGCGCAAGACCATGGTCATGTCCGACAAGGAGAAGCTCAACACCGCGTTCCACGAGGCGGGCCACGCCATCGTTGGTCGTCTGGTGCCCGAGCATGATCCGGTCTACAAGGTGTCCATCATTCCGCGTGGTCGCGCCCTGGGCGTGACCATGTTCCTGCCGGAAGAAGATCGTTACAGCCTCAGCAAGCGCGCGCTGATCAGCCAGATCTGCTCGCTGTTCGGTGGTCGTATCGCCGAAGAGATGACCCTGGGCTTCGATGGCGTCACCACGGGCGCCTCGAACGACATCATGCGTGCCACGCAGTTGGCCAAGAACATGGTCACCAAGTGGGGGCTTTCCGAGAAGCTGGGCCCGCTGATGTATGCGGAAGAGGAGGGTGAAGTTTTCCTCGGTCGCAGCATGGGCAGTCAGGCCAGCAATGTGTCCGGCGAGACTGCCAAGCTGATCGACGAGGAAGTGCGTCGCATCATCGATGAATGCTACGCCACGGCCAAGAAACTGCTGGTAGAGAACCGTGACAAGCTCGATGCCATGGCCGAAGCGCTGATGAAGTACGAAACCATCGACGCCGAGCAGATCGATGACATCATGAACGGCCGCGAGCCTCGTGAGCCGCGCGGCTGGGATGGTGGCGGTGACTCCGGTGCTCCGCAGGCCAAGGTCGACGAGCCAGATCGTTCTGAAAAGCCCATTGGTGGGCCGGCGGCCGAGCACTAAGGTTTCATATGTCTCAAGCGCAACACCCGAGCCGGCTACCCTGTGGTAGCCGGCTTCTTGATTTGTCCCGTCCGCAGGTGATGGGCATCCTCAATGTCACTCCTGATTCTTTCTCCGATGGTGGGCGCTTTACGGCGCGCGATGCAGCGCTGCGTCACGCCGAGCAGATGGTCGCCGCAGGTGCGACGCTGATCGATATCGGCGGTGAGTCCACCCGCCCGGGCGCCCGGGCCGTTTCTCCGACCGAAGAGCTGGAGCGGGTTGCGCCGGTGGTCGAAGCTATTGCTCGTCAGCTCGACGTGATCATTTCCGTGGATACCTCGACGCCCGCAGTCATGCGCGAAAGTGCAAGGCTGGGCGCGGGGCTGATCAATGATGTGCGTTCGTTGCAACGTGATGGTGCTCTGGATGCTGCGGCAGATACTGGTCTGCCGGTGTGTCTGATGCATATGCGCGGCGAGCCCGGCAACATGCAGGATGATCCGCAGTATCCGGATATCGTCGCTGAGGTGCGTGATTTTCTCGTCGAGCGCATGGCCGTCTGCGCGACAGCCGGTATTCCCGCTGAGCGGATCCTGCTCGATCCGGGCTTTGGTTTTGCCAAGACCCTGGAGCACAATCTCGCCCTGTTCAAGCGCATGAGTGAGCTCTCTGCGTTGGGGCGGCCCTTGCTGGTTGGTGTGTCACGCAAGAGCATGATCGGCAAGGTGCTCGGTCACGAGGTTGGCGGTCGCCTCTACGGTAGTCTGGCATTGGCTGCTCTGGCCTTGACCAAGGGCGCACATATTCTGCGTGTGCACGATGTCGCCGAAACGGTGGACGTGGTGCGCATGATCGCTGCGGTTGAAGCGGCGCAATAACAAGGAAAGCGTTATGGCTAGAAAATACTTCGGCACCGACGGCATTCGTGGTCGCGTTGGCCAGTTTCCTATTACTCCGGATTTCATGCTCAAGCTCGGTTGGGCGGCTGGCATGGCGTTTCGCAAGCAGGGCAAGTGCCGCATCCTGATCGGTAAGGACACGCGTATCTCTGGCTACATGTTCGAGTCCGCCCTCGAGGCTGGGCTGGCTGCCGCGGGTGCGGACGTGCAACTGCTCGGGCCGATGCCGACGCCGGCGATTGCCTATCTGACGCGCACTTTCCAGGCCGATGCCGGTATCGTCATCAGTGCTTCGCACAATCCGCATGACGATAACGGCATCAAGTTCTTTTCCAGCGAAGGCACCAAGCTTCCGGACGATGTCGAGGCGATGATCGAAGAGTTGCTCGATCAGCCGATGACCGTGGTCGAATCTGCCGGGATCGGTAAGGCTTCGCGGATCAATGACGCTTCCGGTCGCTACATCGAGTTCTGCAAGGGTAGTGTGCCCAGTGGCACCAGCTTCAAAGGCCTGAAGATCGTCATCGATTGCGCCCATGGCGCTGCCTACAAGGTCGCGCCTAGCGTGTTTCGCGAGCTGGGTGCGGAGGTTCGAGTCATTTCGGCGCAGCCCGACGGTCTCAATATCAATGATGCTTGCGGTTCCACGCACATTGCCGCGTTGCAGGCTGAAGTGGTCGCACAGCAGGCTGATCTGGGTATCGCCTTCGATGGCGATGCTGATCGTGTGCTGATGGTCGACCAATATGGTGCGGTGGTCGATGGTGATGAGCTGTTGTTCATCATTGCGCGTGATCTGCAGGAGCGTGGGCGGCTGCGTGGTGGTGTGGTCGGCACGCTGATGAGCAATCTCGGGCTGGAACTGGCTCTGGCCGATTTGAACATCCCATTCATTCGCGCCAATGTCGGCGATCGTTATGTGATCGCTGAATTGCTGGCGCGCAACTGGCAGCTCGGTGGCGAGAATTCCGGGCACCTGGTGTGCTTCCAGCACACCACGACTGGCGATGCGATTATTGCGGCCCTGCAGGTTTTGATGGCGCTCAAGCGCCGCGGTCAGAGCCTGGTTGATGCGCGCAGCGATCTGAAGAAGTGTCCGCAGGTGCTGGTCAATGTGCGATTCTCCGGCGCTCTCGATCCGCTCGAGCATCCGTCGGTGAAGGAAGCCTGCGCGCGGGTGACCGAGAGCATGGCTGGACGTGGTCGAGTGCTGCTGCGCAAGTCCGGCACCGAGCCGCTGGTGCGGGTGATGGTCGAAGGTGACGAGGAAAGCTCGGTTCGCGGCTATGCCGATGAATTGGCTAAGATTGTTGCCGAAGTCTGTGCTTGATTGCGCTTGCTACCGAGGGTGCTCTTGGGTAACATCTGCGCCCTCTTTGATCGACGAGGTAAAACATGCGTCGCCCCTTGGTCGCTGGTAACTGGAAAATGCACGGTACCCGCGCAAGCGTCGCAGAGCTGATCGAAGGTGTGCGTCAGCAGGTACTGCCTGCTGATGTCGATGTTGCGGTGTTTCCCTCCAGTCTGCATATCGCTCAGGTCGTCGAAGGCCTGAATGGTAAAGCGGTGAAGGTTGGGGCGCAGGATTGTGCGGCACAAGTAGAGCAGGGCGCCTTGACTGGTGAGCTGGCAGTTAGTCAGTTGGTCGACGGCGGTTGTGAGCTGGTGCTTGTTGGTCACTCCGAGCGTCGCCTGATTCTGGGTGAAAGTGACGAAGTGGTCGTGCGCAAGTTTGCAGCGGTACAGGCTGCAGGTTTGACTCCCGTGCTCTGTGTGGGGGAGACCCGCGAGCAACGTGAAGCGAATAAAACGCTGGGTGTGGTGGGTGGCCAGTTGGCCGCAGTGATCGACGCGCTGGGTGTCGATGTGCTGAAAAACGCCGTAGTGGCCTATGAGCCTGTATGGGCCATTGGTACCGGGTTGACCGCTACGCCCGAGCAGGCTCAGGAAGTGCACGCAGCAATCCGTGCGCAAGTTGCGCAGCTCGATGCTGGTGTCGCGAGTGGGCTGAGAATTCTTTATGGCGGCAGTGTGAAGGCCGTCAGTGCAGCCGAGTTGTTCGGCATGCAGGATATCGATGGGGGGCTTGTGGGTGGCGCCTCTCTGAATGCGGATGAATTCGGTGCGATCTGTCGCGCTGCAGGAAACTGAAGAATGCTGGAAACAGTCATTGTTGTTCTGCACCTGCTGGGTGCGATCGGTATTGTGGTGCTGGTGCTGTTGCAGCAGGGTAAAGGCGCTGACGCAGGTGCGTCGTTCGGTTCGGGTGCTTCGGCAACTGTATTCGGAAGCCAAGGTTCCTCTACCTTTCTGAGTAAGTTTACTGGTATACTCGCCGCGGCTTTTTTCATTACCAGCTTGGGTTTAGCGTTCTTTGCTAAAGAAAAAGCTGATGCACTGACTCAAGTTGGTCTGCCAGATCCAGCGGTTCTGGAAGTTCAACAAAAACCGGCTGTCGAAGATGTGCCGGTGCTCGAAGAGCAAGCTCCAGCATCCGATGCTTCGGATGTGCCGGAGGCTCCAGAGCAGTAACAGTTTTGCCGAGGTGGTGGAATTGGTAGACACGCTACCTTGAGGTGGTAGTGGCCATAGGCTGTAGGGGTTCGAGTCCCCTCCTCGGTACCATACTCAAGAAAGCCCGCAGTTCGCGGGCTTTCTTGTTGCTGGAGTGTTTGGTTGACCCTCGCCAGGGGGTAGCCGTATAATTCCGGCCCAGCTTTGACGCGGGGTGGAGCAGTCTGGTAGCTCGTCGGGCTCATAACCCGAAGGTCGTAGGTTCAAATCCTGCCCCCGCAACCAGTTTCAGCAGGCCCCTTTTCAGGGGCTTTTTGTTAGCTGAAAGACAGTGTCCGTTGGTATTTACGGCGGATTGAAGGGATGGGCGTTTCGCCCATTTTTTATTTGCACAGCATGCACGAGGGCCGTTAAGTGTCGAGCAAGCTAGAACAGTTGCAGGCCTTGTTGGCCCCAGTAATCGAGGCGCTCGGTTACCAATGTTGGGGCATCGAGTTCCTGTCGCAGGGGCGTCATTCGCTGCTGCGTGTCTATATCGATAAAGCCGATGGCATCCTGATCGACGATTGTGAAATCGTCAGCCGTCAGCTCAGTGGTGTACTCGATGTCGAGGATCCGATTACCTCGGAGTACACACTGGAAGTTTCTTCTCCTGGCATGGATCGTCCGTTGTTCACCCTCGAACAGTTTGCGACGCATGCCGGTGAGCAGGTGAAGATCAAGCTGCGTTCGCCTTTCGACGGGCGTCGTAACTTCCAGGGCCTCCTTCGCGGTGTGGAGGAGCAGGACGTGGTAGTTCAGGTGGATGACCACGAGTATCTGTTGCCGATCGACCTGATCGACAAGGCCAATATCATCCCCCGATTTGATTGAGATGCGGATTCTGTGGCGCTGCTGGACTGTCGATTGTCGGCGCAGCGCAAGCGACACAGATGGCGCGAAGGTAGCGCGGCAGCTCACGAAGATAGCGCCAATGGCGTGAACGTGACGCGGGCTGTGCAGAACCAATGGATTGCGAAAGGCGAGGCGTACGATGAGCAAAGAAGTACTGCTGGTTGTTGAGTCGGTATCCAACGAAAAGGGTGTACCGGCCAGCGTGATTTTCGAGGCGCTGGAGCTGGCTCTGGCAACCGCCACCAAGAAACGTTTCGAGGACGAAGTCGACCTGCGTGTGTCGATCAACCGTCAGAACGGTAGCTACGAAACTTTCCGCCGCTGGACCGTGGTCGATGAGTCCGAATTCGAGGACCCGGCCTACCAGGTGACCGAGGACATGCCGCAGGCCGTTGAGGCCAACGCCAAGATCGGTGACGTGCTCGAAGAGAAGGTCGATTCCATTGAGTTCGGTCGCATCGCCGCGCAAACCGCCAAGCAGGTCATCGTGCAGAATGTGCGCGAGGCCGAGCGTGCTCAGGTGGTAGACGCCTACCGCGAGCGCCTGGGTGAGATCATCTCCGGCACCGTGAAGAAGGTCACCCGCGACAACGTCATCGTAGACCTGGGCAACAACGCCGAGGCGCTGCTGGCCCGTGAAGACATCATCCCGCGCGAGACTTTCCGCGTGGGTGTGCGTCTGCGTGCCCTGCTCAAGGAAATTCGTACCGAGAACCGCGGCCCGCAACTGATCCTGTCGCGTACCGCTCCGGAAATGCTGATCGAGTTGTTCCGCATCGAAGTACCGGAAATCGCCGAAGGGCTGATCGACGTCAAGGCCGCCTCCCGTGATCCGGGTTCGCGCGCCAAGATCGCCGTGCGCTCCAAGGACAAGCGTATCGACCCGCAGGGTGCCTGCATCGGTATGCGTGGTTCGCGCGTCCAGGCCGTTTCCGGCGAACTGGGCGGTGAGCGCGTCGATATCGTGCTGTGGGACGACAACCCCGCGCAGTTCGTTATCAATGCCATGTCGCCGGCTGAAGTGGCTGCGATCATCGTCGATGAAGATGCCCATGCCATGGACATCGCCGTTGGCGAAGACAACCTGGCCCAGGCCATTGGTCGTGGCGGTCAGAACGTGCGTCTTGCCAGTCAGTTGACCGGCTGGACCCTGAACGTGATGACCGAAGCGGACATTCAGGCCAAGCAACAGGCAGAAACCGGCGACATCCTGCAGTCCTTCATCGACGAGCTGGAAGTCGACGAAGAACTGGCTCAAGTCCTGGTCGAAGAGGGTTTCACCAGTCTCGAAGAGATTGCCTACGTACCCATGGAAGAAATGCTCAGTATCGATGGCTTCGACGAGGAGATCGTCAATGAGCTGCGTGCACGGGCTAAGGATCGTCTGCTGACCAAGGCGATCGCCAACGAGGAGAAGTTGGCCGATGCCCATCCGGCAGATGATTTGCTGGAACTGGAAGGCATGGACAAGGCGCTGGCTCTAGAGCTTGCGCTGCGCGGCGTGATTACCCGTGAAGACCTGGCCGAGCAGTCTATTGACGACCTGCTCGACATCGACGGCATCGACGAAGAGCGTGCCGGCAAGCTGATCATGGCCGCCCGAGCCCATTGGTTCGAATAAGCGGTTGCGGCCGAGGAGAAAGATGCATGACGCAAGTCACGGTTAAAGAACTGGCCACAGTGGTCGACACCCCGGTTGAGCGCCTGCTGCAGCAGATGCGTGAAGCTGGCCTGTCCCACGACAGTGCCGAACAAGTAGTGACCGATAGTGAGAAACAGGCCCTGCTGGCCCATCTCAAGAGCAGTCACGGCGACAAGGTCGAAGAGCCGCGCAAGATCACCTTGCAGCGCAAGACCACCAGCACCCTGCGCGTTGCTGGTAGCAAGACCATCAGTGTTGAAGTGCGCAAGAAGAAAACCTTCGTCAAGCGCAGCCCGGAAGAGATCGAAGCCGAGAAGCAGCGCGAGCTGGAAGCGCAGCGCGCCGCTGCCGAGGCTGAACGCCTGAAGGCCGAAGAAGAAGCCAAGCGCAAGGCTGACGAAGAAGCCAAGCGTCAGCCTGCCGCTGCTGCGACCGATGGCGCTGCACCAGTTGCTGCGCCGACGCCTGTCAGCGAGCCGCTGGTTGCCGCTCCGGTCGTCGAAGTCGAGCGCAAGAAAGAGGAAGTGCGTCGCCCCGAGAAGGCACGCTCTGATGAAGATGAGCGTCGCGATCGCAAGCACACCCAGCATCGCCCCGCGACCAAGGAGAAGGCGCCGGCTCCGCGCGTCGCTCCGCGTAGCGTCGATGAAGAAAGCGACGGTTTCCGTCGTGGTGGCCGCGGCAAGTCGAAGATGAAGAAGCGCAACCAGCATGGCTTCCAGGCTCCGGCCGGTCCGGTGGTGCGTGAAGTGGCCATTGGCGAAACCATCACGGTGGGCGATCTGGCTCAGCAGATGTCGGTCAAGGCCGCCGAAGTCATCAAATTCATGTTCAAGATGGGCACCCCGGCCACCATCAACCAGGTGCTGGATCAGGAAACTGCCCAGCTGATCGCCGAAGAGTTGGGCCACAAGGTCAAGCTGGTCAGCGATACCGCCCTGGAAGATTCCCTGGCCGAGTCGCTGAAGTTCGAAGGTGAAGCCGTATCCCGTGCTCCGGTCGTGACCGTAATGGGCCACGTTGACCACGGTAAGACCTCGCTGCTCGACTACATTCGTCGCGCCAAGGTGGCTTCCGGTGAAGCGGGTGGCATCACCCAGCATATCGGTGCTTACCACGTGGAAACCGAGCGTGGCATGGTCACCTTCCTCGACACCCCCGGTCACGCTGCGTTTACCGCCATGCGTGCGCGTGGTGCCAAGGCGACCGACATCGTCATCCTGGTCGTTGCAGCTGACGACGGCGTAATGCCGCAGACCCAGGAAGCCGTACAGCACGCGAAAGCGGCTGGCGTGCCGATCGTGGTCGCGGTGAACAAGATCGACAAGCCCGATGCCAACCCGGACAACATCAAGAACGGCCTGGCCGCTCTCGACGTGATTCCGGAAGAGTGGGGCGGCGATGCACCTTATGTGCATGTGTCGGCCAAGATGGGTACCGGCATCGACGAGCTGCTCGAAGCCGTACTGCTGCAGGCTGAAGTCCTCGAGCTGAAAGCCACGCCGTCGGCCCCGGGTCGTGGTGTGGTGGTCGAATCGCGTCTGGACAAGGGCCGTGGCCCGGTGGCCACCGTGCTGGTTCAGGACGGTACCCTGCGTCAGGGCGACATGGTCCTGGTCGGCGTCAACTATGGCCGCGTGCGTGCCATGCTTGACGAGAACGGCAAGTCGATCAAGGAAGCCGGTCCTTCCATTCCGGTCGAGATCCTCGGCCTCGATGGTACGCCGGATGCTGGTGACGACATGACTGTGGTCGCCGACGAGAAGAAGGCCCGCGAAGTTGCCCTGTTCCGTCAAGGCAAGTTCCGCGAGGTCAAGCTGGCCCGTGCTCACGCCGGCAAGCTGGAAAACATCTTCGAGAACATGGGCCAGGAAGAGAAGAAAACTCTCAACATCGTGCTCAAGTCCGATGTGCGTGGTTCTCTGGAAGCCCTGCAAGGCTCGCTCAGCACCCTGGGTAACGACGAAGTGCAGGTGCGTGTGGTCGGTGGCGGCGTCGGTGGTATCACCGAATCCGATGCCAACCTGGCGCTGGCTTCCAACGCCGTGCTGTTCGGCTTCAACGTCCGTGCTGACGCTGGTGCGCGCAAGATCGTCGAGGCCGAAGGCCTGGACATGCGCTACTACAACGTCATCTACGACATCATCGAAGACGTCAAGAAGGCGCTCACCGGTATGCTCGGCAGCGATGTTCGCGAGAACATCCTGGGCACCGCCGAAGTGCGTGACGTATTCCGTTCGCCGAAGTTTGGCGCGGTTGCCGGTTGCATGGTCATCGAAGGCACTGTCTTCCGTAACCGTCCGATCCGCGTACTGCGTGAAGACGTGGTGATCTTCGAAGGTGAGCTGGAATCGCTGCGTCGCTTCAAGGACGACGTCGCCGAAGTGCGTAACGGCATGGAGTGCGGTATCGCGGTGAAGAGCTACAACGACGTCAAGGTCGGCGACAAGATCGAAGTGTTCGAGAAAGTCCAGGTGGCTCGCAGCCTGTAATAGCGAGTCGCAACACGCAACGCCCGGCCCCGCATTCGCGCGGCCGGGCGTTTGCCGCTTTTGAGTCCGCTGGCGAACAGGCAGCGGACGAAGTAAAGGTAAGTAGAAAATGGCCAAAGATTACAGCCGTACCCAGCGTATCGGCGACCAGATGCAACGCGAACTGGCCCAGCTTATCCGGCGTGAGGTCAAGGATCCGCGTCTGGGGCTGGTGACCATCACCGCAGTCGACGTCAGTCGTGATATCGGTCACGCCAAGGTCTTCATCACCGTCATGGGGCAGGATGATGCCGAGGCGATCAAAGAGAGCCTCAAGGTACTCAACGACGCAGCCGGTTTCCTGCGCATGCAGCTGGGCAAGGCGATGAAGCTGCGCAGCGTGCCACAGCTGCACTTCCACTACGACGAGAGCGTCCAGCGCGGTGCTCACCTGTCGGCACTGATCGAGCGTGCCGTGGCGGAGGATCGTCTGCACGACGACACCGAGGGTTCCAAGGAGTAAGGCGTGGCGCAGGTCAAACGTATTCGCCGCAAGGTCGACGGCATCATCCTGCTCGACAAGCCGCACGGTTTCACCTCCAACGCCGCGTTGCAGAAGGTGCGTTGGCTGCTCAATGCCGAGAAGGCCGGTCACACCGGTAGCCTCGACCCGTTGGCCACCGGTGTGCTGCCGCTGTGTTTCGGTGAGGCGACCAAGTTCTCCCAGTATCTGCTTGACGCTGACAAGGGCTACGAGACCGTCGCTCAGTTGGGTGTCACCACCACCACTGGTGATGCCGAAGGCGATGTTATCGAACGGCGCCCGGTGACCGTCGGTCGCGCCGAGATTGAGGCGCTGTTGCCGCGTTTTCGCGGTGAAATCAAACAGATACCGCCAATGTACTCGGCCTTGAAGAAGGACGGTCAGCCACTCTACAAGCTGGCTCGTGCGGGTGAAGTAGTGGAGCGCGAAGCGCGTTCTGTTACTATTGCGCGCCTGGAACTGCTGGCCTGCGAAGGCGAGCAGGCCCGTCTGGCGGTTGATTGCAGCAAAGGCACCTATATTCGTACGCTGGTCGAGGATCTCGGCCAGTTGCTCGGCTGCGGTGCACATGTCGCCGAGTTGCGCCGTACCAAGGCGGGCCCGTTCGATCTGACGCGTACCGTGACGCTGGAAGAACTGGAGGCTGCACACGCCGAAGGTGGTAACGAGGCGCTGGATCGCTTCCTGTTACCGGCCGATAGCGGTCTGCAGGACTGGCCGCTGCTGCAGTTCTCCGAGCACAGCGCGTTTTACTGGTTGCAAGGGCAGCCGGTGCGAGCGCCGGAAGCACCGAAGTTCGGCATGGTGCGGGTGCAGGATCACAATGGTCGCTTCATCGGCATCGGTGAAGTGAGTGACGATGGGCGTATCGCTCCGCGTCGATTGATTTATACCGGTGCGTAGCACCGAACGGTTCGGCCGATAAGGCTGAAAGCCTGATGCTGACGACGTCGTCATCAGGTGCTGCGAGGGTGGCTGTTAGTAGGCACGGTCATACCTCTTTTTAAAACACGGGAAGCGATTTCCGGCCTATTGAGACTGCTTCGGCAGTTTCCAGATGAGAGGAAGCCAACATGGCACTCAGCGTTGAAGAAAAAGCCCAGATCGTTAACGACTACAAGCAAGCTGAAGGCGATACCGGTAGCCCGGAAGTGCAGGTTGCCCTGCTGACCGCCAACATCAACAAGCTGCAAGGTCACTTCAAGGCCAACGGTAAGGATCACCACAGCCGTCGTGGTCTGATCCGTATGGTTAACCAGCGTCGTAAGCTGCTGGACTACCTGAAGGGTAAAGACACCAGTCGTTACAGCGCCCTGATCGGTCGCCTGGGCCTGCGTCGTTAATAGACGCGAGCTGCACAAGTTGGAAGCTGGGAGTTCGGCGTCGCGAGTGGGGAGTGATCCTCACCTCGTGGCGCTGGGCTTCCAGCTTTTGGCTTTTCGAGGGATGCACCGGGTCCGACTCCCGCGCTTCTTTCCAATTTCCCCCAAGGCAACAAAGAGAAGGAAAACACCGTGAACCCGGTAATCAAGAAATTCCAGTTCGGTCAGTCGACCGTTACCCTCGAGACTGGCCGTATCGCCCGTCAAGCCTCCGGCGCCGTGCTGGTCACCGTTGACGACGACGTCAGCGTGCTGGTCGCCGTAACCGGCGCCAAGACTGCCGACCCAAGCAAGGGCTTCTTCCCGCTGTCCGTGCACTACCAGGAAAAGACCTACGCTGCCGGCAAGATCCCGGGTGGTTTCTTCAAGCGTGAAGCGCGTCCTTCCGAGAAAGAAACCCTGACCTCGCGCCTGATCGACCGTCCGATCCGCCCGCTGTTCCCGGAAGGTTTCCAGAACGAAGTGCAGGTCATCTGCACCGTGGTTTCCACCAGCAAGAAGACCGATCCGGACATCGCTGCGATGATCGGCACCTCGGCCGCTCTGGCCATCTCCGGTATCCCGTTCAACGGCCCGATCGGTGCCGCGCGCGTCGCCTTCCACCCGGAAACTGGCTACCTGCTGAACCCGAACTACGAGCAGCTCAAGGCTTCGAGCCTGGACATGGTCGTGGCCGGCACCAAGGACGCCGTGCTGATGGTCGAATCGGAAGCCAAAGAGCTGACCGAAGACCAGATGCTGGGCGCCGTGCTGTTTGCCCATGAGGAGTTCCAGGTGGTCATCCAGGCTGTCGCCGAGCTGGCTGCCGAAGCCGGCAAGCCGACCTGGGACTGGCAGCCGAAGCCGGAAAACACCGCACTGCTGAACGCCATCCGTGGTGAGTTCGGTGACGCGATTTCCCAGGCTTACACCATCACCATCAAGCAGGACCGCTACGCGCGTCTGGGCGAGCTGCGCGATCAGGTCGTGGCCAAGTTCTCCGGCGAAGAAGGTCAGCCTACTGCCGGTGAAGTCAAAGAAGCCTTCGGCGAGATCGAATACCGCACCGTGCGCGAGAACATCGTCAACGGCAAACCGCGTATCGATGGTCGTGACACCCGCACCGTGCGTGGCCTGAACATCGAAGTCGGTGTACTGGACAAGACCCACGGTTCGGCGCTGTTCACCCGTGGCGAAACCCAGGCGCTGGTCGTGGCTACCCTCGGTACCGCCCGCGACGCACAGCTGCTGGACACCCTCGAAGGCGAGAAGAAAGACCCCTTCATGCTGCACTACAACTTCCCGCCGTACTCGGTCGGTGAGTGTGGTCGCATGGGCGCCACTGGCCGCCGCGAAATCGGCCACGGCCGTCTCGCCCGTCGTGGCGTTGCCGCCATGCTGCCGAGCGCTGACGAGTTCCCGTACACCATCCGCGTGGTATCGGAAATCACCGAGTCCAACGGTTCTTCCTCCATGGCTTCGGTCTGCGGTGCTTCCCTGGCCCTGATGGACGCTGGTGTGCCGATGAAGGCGCCGGTTGCCGGTATCGCCATGGGTCTGGTGCTGGAAGGTGAGAAGTTCGCCGTGCTGACCGACATCCTCGGCGACGAAGATCACCTGGGCGACATGGACTTCAAGGTAGCCGGTACCGCCAAGGGCGTCACCGCGCTGCAGATGGACATCAAGATCCAGGGCATCACCGAAGAAATCATGGAGCAGGCGCTGGAGCAGGCGCTGGAAGCTCGCCTGAACATCCTCGGCCAGATGAACCAAGTTATCGCCCAATCGCGCAGCGAGCTGTCGGCCAACGCGCCGACCATGATTGCGATGAAGATCGACCAGGACAAGATCCGCGACGTCATCGGTAAAGGCGGCGCGACCATCCGTGGTATCTGCGAAGAAACCAAGGCTTCGATCGACATCGAAGACGATGGCTCGATCAAGATCTTCGGTGAAACCAAAGAAGCTGCCGAAGCTGCTCGTCAGCGCGTTCTGGGCATTACCGCAGAAGCCGAGATCGGCAAGATCTACGTCGGTAAGGTCGAGCGTATCGTCGACTTCGGTGCCTTCGTCAACATCCTGCCGGGCAAGGACGGTCTGGTGCACATCTCCATGCTGAGCGATCAGCGCGTGGAGAAGGTCACCGATGTGCTGCAGGAAGGCCAGGAAGTGAAGGTACTGGTGCTGGACGTGGACAACCGCGGCCGTATCAAGCTGTCGATCAAGGACGTAGCTGCTGCCGAGGCCTCTGGCGTCTAAGCACGGTTCGCCTGTTCGAACGAGAGGGCTCCTACGGGGTAATGCCAGTCAGTTAAGCGCTACAGCTTGACCTTCTGCGCGCTGAAACGAAAATCCGATGTTTGTTTTGAGCATCGGATTTTTTATGCGACTTTCCCGCGCCTTGGCACTGACTCACGAAG
>Ga0307970_1001176_pt1 | contig 14332 bp, 12 predicted proteins | sample OrgLakmetagen712_FD_202093 | JGI IMG/M metagenome (GOLD analysis project Ga0307970, IMG submission 202093) | Saline water microbial communities from Organic Lake, Antarctica - #712 | ecosystem: Environmental > Aquatic > Non-marine Saline and Alkaline > Saline | place: Antarctica: Organic Lake... | reverse complement strand
ATCGGCTTGCGCAATCCTTGGCGTTGTTCGTTCGACCGTGAGACTGGAGATTTCTGGATCGGCGATGTCGGACAAAATGCTTGGGAAGAAATTAACGTGGTAAACCACACAGACCTTTCTGGACTGAACTTTGGGTGGAGATTACGTGAAGGGGATATCGAAACGCCAAAAAACAAAGTAGGTGGCGGTAAGCCTGAGAAAAACACAGAACCGGTTTACGTTTACAAGCATGGCACGGGGCCGAGTGAGGGACTTTCTGTAACTGGCGGATATGTGTATCGCGGTGCGGGTATTAACAATATGTCGGGGCGTTACGTGTTTGCAGATTATCAAAATCCACGCATCTGGTCATTCGAGATGAAAGACGGAAAGGCCACAGGATTTACCGACCACACCAGTGAATTGCAGCCTGATGGTGGGCGCATCAATTTGATTTCAGCTTTTGCCGAAGATGCTGACGGTGAGATGTATTTGCTCGATCATTCGGGACCGGTTTACCGCATTGTAGCGAAGTGAGACTGGTTGCTTGACCTTCCAGGCGAAGGCATCGGAAACTGAGCTCCATGAAATGGCTTCTTCTGATTCCGATGGTAGCTTTTGTTACGCCGATAAGCCGTAATGACCAAGAACGGCAAAGCGGTAAAGATCGCGCTACTTGTATCCTCCAAGTTCGTAACGTGCAGCAGGCAGTTCGTTCATACCAAAATATGAACGGAATAGATATCGGTGCTAAAATCGATTGGAATGAAATCTTCGGACCTAACAGGTTTCTCGAAAATCGACCCGCCTGTCCCGGCGGTGGGACTTACACTTTTTCGGAGATATTTCCTAAGGTTGGGTCTTTGGCTTGTGCATGCAGCATTCGTGGGCACCAGCCAGATAATTTTAACGATTGGTAAAAGATCGTTCCGTTCAATCCACGAGCGGTGAAGGGTCTTTGTTGATCAGCGGTAGAAGTTTGCTGTGTTGAGTAGAAAGCTCAGGGTCTTGTTTGAAGACTTCGTCAGCCAAGCTTCTGGCTTCCCGGATGAGCTCGGTATCGGTGATGAAATCCGCGAACCGTAGATCGGTGAGACCAGATTGGGCAGTGCCGAGGACATCGCCCGGGCCGCGGAGTTGGAGGTCGGCTTCGGCGATTTCGAAGCCATCTGAGGTTTTTTCTAGAACGGAGAGTTTCTCGATGGCTTCGGGGAGTTTCGAATCGGTGATGAGTATGCAATAGGATTTGTGCTCACCACGGCCGATGCGGCCACGCAGCTGATGGAGCTGAGCAAGGCCGAAACGCTCTGCATGATGGAGTATCATGAGGTTGGCGTTTGGGACATCAACGCCGACTTCGATGACTGTGGTGGCGACGATGGCTTTGAGTTTCCCGCTGCGGAAATCTTCCATCACAGATTCTTTTTCTTCGGAGCGGAGCTTGCCGTGTATGAGGCCGACGTTTTGTGCGCCGAGACGTTTTTGCCATTTGGTGAAAGCCTCGGTTGCAGACTCGGCTTTCACGTTTTCTGATTCCTCGACGAGTGGATAAACCAAGTATGCCTGGCGGCCCTCGGCGAGCTGGGCTTTGACAAAATCGGTGATGTCTTTTTGCTTAGGCTTGTTGCGGAGGGCGGTGATGATTTTTCCGCGGCCGGCGGGTTTTTCATCGAGGATGGAGATATCGAGGTCGCCGTAAATGGTCATCGTCAAGGTGCGAGGTATGGGTGTCGCGGTCATGACGAGGACGTCCGGGAGGGTGCCTTGGCGGATGAGGTTAGCGCGTTGGACGACGCCGAACTTGTGTTGCTCGTCGATGACGACGAGACCGAGATCCGTGAACAGCTCGGGATCGTAAAGCAGCGCGTGGGTGCCGATGAAAATGGTCGGCCCTTCGGGTTCTGCTAATTCTTCCCGGCGTGCGGCGGTGCGTAGCACGAGATTGACTCCGAGTGGTTCCAACCATTTCCGGAAGGTTAGGTAATGCTGCTCAGCGAGGATCTGGGTGGGAGCCATCAGCGCTGCATCGGCTCCCGAATCGATCGCGAGCAACATGCTGGCCATGGCGACGAAGGTTTTTCCTGATCCAACATCGCCCTGCAGTAGCCGATTCATTGGGCGAGGCTCGCGCATGTCAGCGATGACTTCTTTGATTGAGCGCTTCTGAGCGTTAGTGAGATCGAAGGGTAGGGAATGGTAGAAGGCTTTCAGTAACGTGGTTTTTTTCCCAAGAACGCGCCCTGCGTGGGAGCGGTGCTGCGTGCGCTGCCAGACGACATTAAGCTGGATGACAAAAAAGGCTTCGAGCGCGAAGCGGCGGCGTGCGGCTTTTCCTGTCTCATGGGAGGTGGGAAAGTGTGTTTCGCGAAGGTCATTGATACGATCGGTATCAGAGACGGGGTAGGGGAAACCCAGTGAATCCGGATTCACGGAGTGGAGAAGTTGGTGAATGGTTTCACGGAGCCGACGCTGGTTGATCCCGGAAACATTTTTATAAATCGGGACGATGCGATTGAGGTGAATGGTTTCGGTTTCAGCCTCGTCCTCGCTGATGATTTCGATTTCTGGGTGATCGATGATGAGGCGCCCGCTTTGTTCCTTCACTTTTCCGTAGGCGATGACTTGGTGGCCTGCGGCGATCACTTTCGACATGTAGGGCATATTGAACCAGCGGCAGGTGATTTTCCCCGAGCCGAAGACGCCTCCCGAGCCATCCATGATGATGGCTTCGTAAAAGCGCGTTTTACCAAAGCCCTTGGTGGTGGCATCGATCACTCCACCGGTCAGGCAAACGGGTTTTGCTGTGGGCTGGTTCGGGAAGTTGTCGAACTGGCGGCGATCTTCGTAGCGCTTGGGAAAATGCTCCAGAAGGCCCTCGACTGTGGTGAATCCACCAGACAGCAATGCCTGCGTCTCCTTGGCCGATAGCTCGGGCAGGGAGGAGAGTTCGGTTTGCCCATTGATCACGAATTGAAAATCAAGTGCGGGGAAGAAAACTTCAAGGAAGAGTTTTTGAGTGAGGCGAATGATCAGTGTGCTCAAAAAAGCCTAAATGCTTGCGGGATTTGGCAAGCAGAGTAGCTTCTGGGGCATTCGCTAAACTCCTATGTCCGTTCTCCAAACTATACTCAATATCATCGTTCTCATCGTCGTCGTGGTGATGCTTTTCAATATCATCATTTTCGTTCACGAGCTGGGGCATTTCCTTGCTGGTAAATGGCGTGGGCTAAAGATCGATCGCTTTCAAATTTGGTTCGGTAAACCGATTTGGAAAAAAGAATACAAAGGTGTGCAATACGGTCTTGGCTGGATTCCGGCGGGTGGTTTTGTCGCACTGCCACAAATGGCTCCGATGGAGGCAATCGAAGGTGGTGACAAAGAGCGCGAGCCGCTGCCGAAGATTACGCCGCTCGACAAAATCATCGTCGCGTTTGCGGGGCCGTTGTTTTCTATGTTGCTCGCACTTGCCGCTGCGGTGGTTGTCTGGGGCGTAGGTAAACCCAAGGATTTTATACCGAGCACTACAATTGGTTATGTCGCAGAGGGTATGCCTGGCGCAAAGGCTGGGCTTCTGCCTGGAGATAAAATCATCGCGATCAATGGCAAAGAAGTGAATGGATTTGCGGGCTCACTAGAAAGCATTACGGAAAGCATTGTTTTAAGTAGCGGTGACAAGATCGAATTCACCATCGAAAGACCTGGTGTGGATGAGCCGATGGTTCTCACCAGCGGGTTCGATACACCGGACAGCAAGTGGTTTCAACGTGGTGGCCTGCGCCAAGTCGGCTTGGCTCCGGCGGGTCCGGCAATGGTCGGAGCGGTGATTAAAAATAGCCCAGCCGAAAAGGCTGGGATCGCGCCCGGAGACGAGATTGTCACGGTCAATGCTGAGACGCTTTTCAGCGATATTCAGCTCACACAGTTTCTCGAAGCAAATGATTTCAACACCATCACTCTTGGAGTGAAAAGACCGAATGGAGAGGTTTTCACGGCCGAGGTAACGCCTCAAAAGCCGGCTGAGCCAACGGATCGTGATCCGATGTTGGGAGTTGCTTGGGACTCCAGTGGCGATATCGATGTTCGCATCGTCCATCCGAACCCTTTCTTACAGGTTGCCGATAGTTTGAAAATGATGTGGGTGACAATTGTCAGCGTTTCCGACCCGGGAACGAATATCGGGGTGGATCATTTGAGTGGACCGGTGGGTATCGGGCAGATGTTGTATTCACTGCTGCAGACGGACGAGGGGTGGAGAAGGATTCTCGGCTTCATGGTTTTGTTCAACGTCAACTTAGCTGTCTTGAATATGCTGCCATTTCCGGTTCTCGATGGAGGGCATATCGTGCTCGCGACGTTTGAGAAAATTTTCGGAAGGCCGCTGAATATGAAAGCTTTGGAAATCATTCAGACAGGCTGTGCGCTCGCGTTGATCTCTCTGATGCTCTATGTCACCAGTAAGGATATTGGTGATAAATTTGGGAGGGGAGGCGGAGGTTCATCTGGCGAGGTGATTTTCGCGGAAGAATGAGTGAGGTCGAACTCGGTCCGGAACCCTGCGATCGCTGCGGAAAGGAAGCCTTGGGCTTTTTAGGCGACGAACAGCTCTGTGAGGATTGCCTGCATGGCGAGTCCTCCTGCTGCGGAAACGCGGAGGGGTGAGGAGCTGCCGCAGGCTTTCGGACTGCTGCGGTTCTTATCTGCAGCTTTAAAGGTTGTTGCTCTTAAGGCGGGAAGGTTTGGTAGCAATGGATTGCTCCGATCGACGGCGCTTTTTTTAAAAGCTGGGAATAAAGAATCCCAGTAGTCCAAGGGCCTCCGGCGGTAGGCTACTCGCGGAATTTTTCGTAGGCGTTAACGATGTGCTCGACGATGGGGTGGCGGACGATGTCTGTGGCTGCGAAGCGGGTGAAGGAAATGCCTTCAATATCGCCGAGCGCGTGCTCGGCCTCGTGAAGACCGGAGCGGATACCGGGCTTGAGATCGACCTGAGAGGAATCTCCGGTGATGACAATTTTCGATTCCTCGCCGAGGCGGGTGAGGGTCATGAACATCTGCTCGCGCGTGGTGTTTTGTGCTTCGTCTAGAATTACGAAGGAGCGTGAAAGTGTGCGTCCGCGCATGTAGGCGAGAGGCGCGATTTCGATGATTCCATCGTCGAGGTAGCGTTGTGCTTCCTCGGGATCGAGCATGTCGTTGATCGCGTCGTAGAGCGGGCGTAGATAGGGGGCGACCTTTTCCTTTAGGTCTCCGGGAAGGAAGCCGAGCGCCTCTCCAGCCTCGACGGCGGGGCGGGTGAGGATGATGCGGTGGACAACGCGTTTTTTCAGCATGTGCAGTGCCACTGCCATGGCGAGGTAAGTCTTTCCAGTTCCGGCAGGGCCGAGGCCGAAGGCGACGTGGTTTTCCTGAATCGCTCGCACGTAAGCGAGTTGGTTGGGGGTGCGCGGGGAAACGGTTTTACGGTTACGTGAACCTACTAGTTTTATCGTAGAAAGAGAGTTGAGCGGGGTGGATTCGGAATTTTTCGAAATATCCACCGCCAGTCTGAAATCGCGGTCTGAAATGTGTATGCCGTTGCGTTGAGTGGATTCAAGGTCGGCGAAAGTTTGCTTGGCCAATTGCGTTGCTATCTCCGTTCCCGTGAAAGAGATCCAACCATCGCGAGTAACGGTTTTGAGTCCTAGGGTTTCGTCGAGGTAAGCGAGGTTACGCCTGTCGTTTGCAAAGAGACCTTGAAGAAACTGTGGCGTGTCGAATTCGATTTTTAGAGTAATTGGTTTCACTTTGTTTAGTGGAAAGTACCGAGTGATCAGAGAAGGCCGACTGAAGTCAGCGCTCTAATATGGAGGCTAGGGCTGTTTCGTCCAGAACCTGCACGCCGAGTTCCGTGGCTTTATCAAGTTTCGAGCCAGCGGATTCTCCGGCGAGGAGGTAGTCGGTATTTTTGGAGACAGAGCCGGAGACTTTGCCACCGTGTTGTTCGATGATTTTTTTAAAGTGTTCGCGGGATTCTGAAAGGGTGCCAGTTATGACAAAGGTCTTTCCGGTAAAGGCGAGTTGCGGTAGTTCGGCGGGTTTAGGGGCGAAATTTTCTGAAGTGGGGTTCAGGTCTAGCTCTGCAAAACGCTGAATGATGTGTGTTCCAGCTTCTGAGCTAAAGAAGTTCAGAGCTGATTCCGCGACGGCACGGCCGACATCGCCGCTGATGGCGAAGGGGATGAGTTTTTCGTTTTTCTTTTTGGCGTCCGGGCGTGTGTCCTCGAGGAGGTCTTTGAGGATTTCTGAAGAGGGTATGTCGGTGAAATACTGGTGGAGACGCGAGAGTTCCTTGGCGGCGGATTCACCGAGGTGGCGGATTCCCATGGCGAAGAGCCATTTATTGAGGGGTTTCTTGCGTGCTGCTTGGAGGGATGAAATGACTTTGGCTGCATTCTTTTCGCCGAAGCGACGTGGTGACTCCTCGCTGCCGAGGTTGAGATTGGCGAGGGTTTCTTCTGTGAGTGAGAAAAGGTCGAGAGGGCTTTTTGCGTGGCCGTGGCGGACGAGGGCTTCGGCGACTATTTCCCCCATGGAATCGATATCCAACGCCTTGCGTGCGGCGAAGTGAGTGATCGCGGTGGTGGCTTGGGCGGGGCACTCGAAGTTGGTGCAGCGCCATGCGACGAAGCCTTCCTCCTGAGTGATGGGGGCGCGGCAGGAAGGGCATTTCCCTCCAACGAAGTCGAAAATGGAGAATGGTTTTTCCGATGTGTCTGGGTCGATGACTTTGACGATGGCAGGTATGATTTCACCGGCTTTTTCGACGAGGACTCTAGCCCCAAGGTAGATGCCTTTTTTGTAGATTTCGTCTTGGTTGTGGAGTGTGGCGCGGGAGACGGTGGAGCCGGAGATGAGGACGGGATCGAGCTCGGCGACTGGAGTTAAGACGCCGGTGCGACCGACTTGGATGGTGATTTCCCGGAGGGTGGTTTCCTGTTGTTCTGGGAGGAATTTGAAGGCAGCTGCCCAGCGTGGAGCGCGGGAAGTGGCGCCGAGTTCTTCACGCTCGCTGCGGTCCATGATCTTGATCACCACGCCGTCGGTAGCATGGTCGATCTCATGTTTGTAAGATCGGAAGAATTCGATTCCTTCCAGAAGTTGGTCGAGGTTTTTGGCGATGCGAACTGGTGCGTTTCGCGGGATAGAGAAGGTGTCGAGGAGCTGGTGGAAATCGGTTTCTGAGTCGAGAGGTTCACCCTCGTATGCGCCGAGGCCGTGGGCGAGGAAGGCTAGGGGGCGCTTGGCGACGATTTTTGGATCGAGCTGTTTGATGGTGCCGGCGGTGGCGTTGCGCGGATTGGCGAAGGTGGGGATACCTTGTTCATCGCGCTCTTCGTTCATGGCGGCGAAGGCGGAGTTTGGCATGAAAATCTCGCCGCGGATTTCTAGGGTTGCTGGGGTTGGGGGTTGGGGTTGCTGGGCAGCAGGACGCAGCCCTTCCTTGATGATTTGGAGGTCGATGGGGATGAGTTCGCCGTCGGATGATTTGATGAGGTTGCCGGTGTGTGTGTCGGCTACGTCCATTTCTGTGGCGGGGTGGAACCAGCGGTTGTGACCTTTTGATTCGTAGCCTTGGTCGGTGAACCAATCGGCGACTTCCTCTGAGGAAGGCGCGGTGCCATCGACGTAGGGCTGGGAGATGACGAAGGCAGGGCCTTGCTCTGTGAGGATGATCCCGTGGAACCAGATGTCGTCACCGAAGATGCGGTTGCAAGCGGTGATGTTCCGTAGGTAGGGGATGGCACCCTGCGCGCCTAAGTTTGGCGGGAGGGTGAATTTGATGACCCTTTCGAATTTTTCTGCGAGGAAGACTGTGTGCTCGGATTGACCGGCTAGTTTTTTCCAGCCTTCTGTGAGGCGAGTAAGGCCCTGTAGGTTGAGGAGTCGACGAGTGTCAGTTCCCCATTCAAGAACGGATTCGGCTTCACGTCGGATCCGTTTCGCCACATTGTCTCCATCTTTTCCTGCGGAGTCTTCTTGAATCCTTCGAGCCAGGCTTTGTGGCGAGCCTTGCGGATGTGCTCCGGGGACAAGGGCATTTTCTGCTGCGGATTCATCGGTGTTTTCATAAGGGAGTATGGACTCAAAGTCAATGCCGGTGGTTGCGCTGGAGCCGTATGGGGTGGGGTCTTCGGCGAGGTTGTTGGTGGACGTGGGAGGAGAGAAGTGGAGGATGGGTTCTTGGTATTGTTGGGCAGCAGGATGTAGCCCTTCCTTGGGGGCGAGAGTTAGGGGGATGTTGCGGATGGTGCGGACGTTTTGCGTGACGTCGTCGCCAGTGGAGCCGTCGCCGCGTGTGGCGGCGTATTTGAGGGAGCCGTTCTCGTAGAAAAGGGAGACTGCGACGCCGTCGATTTTGGGCTCCATGGTGACGGTGATGTCTTCGCGTCCGAGGTTTTTCTGGAGGCGTTTGTAGAAGGTGATGAGTTCTGCTTCTGGGACCTCGGCGTCTTTTAGCTCGAACACATCATCGATGCTGAGCATTGGCACTGGGTGAGTGACTTGGGAAAATCCTTCGAGTGGCTTGGAACCGACGCGCTGGGTGGGCGAGTCTGGGGCGGCAAGCTGCGGGTGTTGTTTTTCTAAATCCTCCAGTTCACGAAACAGCTTGTCGTATTCCGTATCCGATATTTCCGGCTGTGCCTGAGTGTAGTAGAGATGATCGTGATGGAGGATGATTTTCCGGAGCTCTGCGACGCGCTCCTCTGGTGCGGGTAGATTGGAAAATAGATCGAGCTCGTCAGGCATGGGGTTGTGATAATGCGGGTGGCGTTAAGTTAGAAGCTGAAATGTGCTTCGCGGAGGTTGACGCTTAGGTTTGTTGACGGCAAGTTGTCGTTGTTGACAGCAGTGAATTACAAAATCGGTAACGAGAAGCTCGTGAAAGTGCTCGAGAATGCTTCGAGTCACTTGCGTGGTTTATTGGAAAAGCAGGGGCGCTCGGATGGTGCGTTACGCATTGCGGTGATCGGTGGCGGTTGCTCCGGGCTGCAGTATAAGATGGATTTGGTGGATGGTCCGCGGGACCGCGATATCATGGTTCCGAGTAACGGGGTAAATGTGGTGATCGATCCCAAGAGCGCGTTGTTTGTGAGCGGGAGTGAATTAGATTTTTCCGATGATTTGCAGCAAGGTGGATTCAAGGTCAGCAATCCGAATGCGGTGGTGACTTGCTCGTGCGGGGAGAGCTTCGCTGCGTAGAGGCAAAGGCTGGAAAGTCGGAAGGTTAAAGTAATCATTATGAATGCCTTTGAACTTTTGGACTTGCCGGTGGGACTCACGATTTCCGATGAGGAGGTGCGCGATGCGTTCCGGCAGCGGGCGGCGGTTTTACACCCTGATTCGGGTGGTGAGGAAAAAGCATTTACCGAGTTGCAAACAGCTCAGGGAACGCTGCTGAGCCCGACCAAGCGACTTAAAGAATGGGTTCTTGCGAAGGGTCTTGAGGCTGAAGCACGGGGCCAGATCGAAGGCCGGTTGATGGACCTGTTTCAAAAAGTTTCCGAAACGGGGGCGAGCGCTGAAGCAGTGATCCGTGAAAATGCAGCAGCGCAATCCAGCTTGATGAAGGCGATGGTCGCTGTGAAGTTGATCAAGCAACGTGAGCAGATCCAACCTTTGATCGAGGAAGTCGAGGCCGAGGTTCAGGAGCGTTTGGAAATTTTCCCAAAAATTGAGTCGGGTGATATCGCCGCGGATAAAGTGCTGCGCGACTTGGCGTTTTTAGAAAAGTGGCGAGCGACCCTTAGAGGGATTTACGGCCGCCTGATGTGAATCTCGTGGCTGACTAATCCGCCGGTGTTTCGACTCTGCTGATCTCGGAAGTTTTTGCCAAATGGAGCAGGCCGACTGTGCCTCCGACAATGGCGAAGAGAACGATGATGGTGATCACAAGTGAGAAGGTCGATTTCATGTGGCGGATTCTGCAGGTTTCAGTTGATTTGGCGAGATGAAATCAGGGGCAACGCAGGAGGGCGGCGAAGGCACCGTCCGTGCCGTGTTCAACCGGAGTGATTTGAGTGCTTTTCTCGATAAGTAAGCCGTGTTCTTTCGCGAACTCCGTGACTAGTTCTATATTTTCTGATGCCTCAATCGAGCAGGTTGAGTAGACGATACGACCGCCGGGCTTAATGCAGGGGAGGGCGTTACGCAGAATTTCTTTTTGAATTCCAATGAGGTTTTCAATTTCGGATGCCTGCAGTCTCCAGCGAACATCCACGCGCCTACGCACAACGCCAGTATTTGAACACGGCACATCGAGCAGGATGGCGTCAAAGGTGTTGTGGAAACGTTCGGGGGCGGGTTGCCGCCAATCGTGCTGTGAGACTTCATCGACCTCGATGCCGAGCCGACCAAGGTTTTCGGTAAGTCGTGGTAAGCGTTTTTCGTTGGAGTCGGTGCAGACTAGGCCGTTGCCAGTGCCCATAGTGGCGGCGATAAGAAATGCTTTTCCGCCAGGGGCGGCGCAGGCATCTAAGATGCGTTCACCAGTTTTCGGTGCGAGCATTTCTACACAGTGGCGGGTTGCTGGATCTTGGATATAAAGGCGACCTTCCGCGAGCAACTGGGAGGGAATTCTTCCCTCAAGCTTGAAGTAGTTGGGGGCGTGGTCGAGCGGGCTTCCGGGGATTTCGGCATCGGTGGGTGCCAATGGATTGAGACGGAAAAAGGTCTCTGCTGGTTGGTTGTTCCACTCCATGATCGCGATGGCTTTCTGTTTACCAAACGCTTTGCGCCAGCGATTGAATAACCAATCAGGATGGGAGTGAAGAACCGCAGGTGACATGTCGTCGAGTTGTTCGAGTAATTTTTTCCGTGAAACGATCGCCTTGCGCAGCACCGCATTGATAAGTGGGCGGACACTGGTCTTTCCGGCCTCGACGGTTTCATTCACTGCGGCGTGGTCGGGGATATTTAGAATAAGGATCTGGCAGAGACCAACGCGGAGAACGTCACGAGTGTCCGCATCGAGCTTCCCTTGGCGGAGTTTTCCAATCCACTCATCAAGCACGCGGCGGTGCCGCAGCACGGCGAAAAGGATTGCCTGCAGGAGTGCGCGATCAGGTGCTGAGAGCATCCGGCGCTGAGCGTGGCGATCTACCAAGGTCTCCGCGTAGTCGTGGCCTTTCGCCCATGCTCTGAGGGCGGAAACAGCGGCTTGGCGGACGTGGAAATTTTTAGCTGGCACGGTTTAATGGAGTGAGGTTCAGGATTCTTTGATGAAATCGATCAAATCCGGATCGAGGAAATCTTGGCCGTGTATCACATGTTCGAGCAGGGGCACATCGGTGAGTGATTCAAGAAGGCCTTTGTTGGTGATCATCGGGGTGTCCATTTCGTCCTCGAGTTGATTGAGGATAATTCCGGCGCATTTCAGGCCTTTGTCTTGAATTGCTTTAATGCTGAGAAGGATGTGGTTGAGTGCACCGAGACGATTCGCAGCAACGAGAATCACGGGGAGGTTTAGGTCCTTCGCTAGGTCAGAGATGAAATAATTTTGAGTGATTGGAACTTCCCAACCACCGGCACCCTCGACCAGAACGGTGCCTTGACGCTCGGCGAATTCGCGGTATGCGCTGACCAGTTCTGCTGGATCGATGGTTTTATTTTCCAATAGTGCCGCAGCAAGTGGCGCGAGCGCAGAACCCAAGTGCATTGGGTTAACTTCATCGATATTAAGGTTTCCAGATGCTTCAGCAAGCAGCCTGCCATCCTCTCGATCACCGCATGATATGGGTTTAAATCCGACCGCATCCACGCCGTCGGCTCTGAGGGATTCGATGAGAAGTTTCGTGACGTAGGTTTTACCTACCTCGGTGTCTGTTCCTGTGATGAAAAAGTTCACGTCACGGAGAGAGCTTGGGTCTTGGCCTACGGTCAAGCGTAGAAGGTGATTTGCGTCTCAATTTTAAGATTTCAGGATTTCAGGATTTCAGGATTTCAGGATTTCAGGAAAAGGCTTTTAGAAAGCCCACTTCCAGTGCGAGTGGTTCGTAGGCGTTGGTTTCAAGTGTTTGCCTGAGGCTCTCCAGCGCATCCAGTCGCTTGCCGATTTGGAAGATCGTTTCGGTTTCCGCAATTTTTCCGAGTAGGATTTCGGATTCAGGAAAGTCCAGGCCACCGGAGCCGGTTTTGATGCGGATTAGGTCTGCCAGCCAAGCAAGGATCACGTCTAGGTAGCGATTACGGGCTTCGAGGTATTCCGCTTCAGCCGCGGCCTTGTGAAAATCCTCACGTTCCTTTAGCCATGTGCCATCGGTGCCATCACGATAGGTGGCGGTTTCTTCCTTCGCTGCGGCCTTTGCCGCGACTTCTGTCTCGGCTTTCTTCTCGGCTAGGAAATCGGCGAGCACGGACTTCATGCTCAAGGCTGCAAGGGCGCCTCCAAAGCCTTTGGCCGCAACGGCATTGAGCGCGGAGACCAATTCCTCTCCACCGTCGACGCTGAGGGAACGACCGCCTGTTAGTTTTACCTGAACGCAGCGAGAAAGAATCGTGGGGAGGAGTCGTTGAGGCTTGGTTGAAAGGAGGAGCAACAGGGTTTTATCGGGGGGCTCTTCGAGAGTTTTTAAGAACGCGTTCTCTGCCTGTTCATTCATTCTGTCCGCATCGACGATGACGCCGACTTTGGTTTCTCCTTTTGGAGCGGCTAGCTGAAGCGTGTGCTCAAGGTCACGAATTTCTTTAACGGAAATTCGGCGACTTTTCGAGCGTGGGCGAATTACGCGCACCCAGCCGCCTTCCTGCTCATCGAGCGGAATTACTTTCTCTTCGACGGCCTCACCGAAGAGGTCGACTCCACCACTTTCTACCGGACTGTTGAGAAGGGAAATAAGGCGAGACGCCAGTTCCTCTTTTCCACAGCCCAAGGCGCCAGTAATAAGAAAAGCATGCGCTAATCGATTTCTTTCATGAGCCGACTTGATCAGCTCAAAGGATTTTTCCGCACTTTGTGACACGCGGGGAGGATGAGAGATCCGCTGAGTGGTTGCAAGCCGTGATGCAAAGAGAAGAGCCTGGTAATGACTTTTTCCTCTGTCTGCCAGCGAGCGCTCTTCTTCGTAAATTTCCGTTGCGAAAATCGCACGCTCGGATAGCTTTCTGACCTACTGCTGTGTCCGACTATCTTGGAAGCAAGCCCGGACCGATGTTATAAATAAGGGATCATTATTCGAGTGGCCATTGTCATGCCTTCTCAGGAAGACATGCAACCCTTCGAACGATCCCACCTGTTGAGCAAACGGAACGTGGCTCTCAGCTCCAAAGACGGCACAGCGGTTCTCTTCTTTTTGCGTTTACTTGATTAATCGACTGATGCGGTCAATTGTTTAGGAAGCATGACACTCCGATCACCGGCCTCACATCACCTTCTGATTTTTCTGTGGTCACTGCTGGTAAGTCAGGTGATAGCCAAGGATGCTGGGAAAATAGAGAGTCTGATTTTTGAGCTCTCTTCGGATTCCTTCCAAATTCGTGAACAAGCTACCAACGATTTATGGATGATTGGCGAGGGTGCAGCGGAAGCGTTACAAGAGGCGACCTTATCAAAAGATCCGGAAATGGCATTCCGAGCGGCTGAAGTGCTTCGCAAGGTGGAGTTAAGGATTACTCCGGAGACGCCGGACGAGATACTTTCTCTAATCCGTTCTTTTAGAGATTCCACGATACGCCAGAAGTCAGCGCTACTCCAAAAACTGAGAAGTAAAAAGGCCTATTATCAGAGTTTGAAGCTGTTCTCGATGGAGTCACCGGAGGTTAAAGAAGAGCTCGCCAGTAGGGTGCGCGGAGTGGCAATTGCGGGTGCTCGCGAATCGATTCTGAAGGATGATATTCAGACAGCTATCGAGTTGCTCCGCTTATCTTCCTCTGATGGCAACCATAGCGATCTCATGGCCCTCGCTTGTTTGTATCGCAGCACTGGGACACTCGATGAGCAAATGGCGGAACTGGATCCACCTCAAAATGTGACAGAGGTTATCTGGAAAAGCTTTCTCCTGAGGGCTGATGGTGATCTACAAGGAGCCATTGCGCATGCTAAGGAACACGACCAGCAGAGATTACTGGCTGGTTTGCAGATTCTTGCGGGTGATCCGACGTTGTGGCTGGAATACAACGGTTGGGGCGAGAAGAGTCGAACGGCTTTACCAACATACATTAATATCGTCCTGAAGCGGTGGAATGGGGAAGGGGTCAACGAATTGGATTTCAAGCCGCTCCATGAACAGATAAACCTTGGTGAGAGGAATCAAACTTCCGCAGCCCTTAGCGCTCTATCCGTTTTAGGTGAGATTGATGCGGTTGAAAAATATCAAAA
>Ga0307970_1001175_pt1 | contig 14344 bp, 18 predicted proteins | sample OrgLakmetagen712_FD_202093 | JGI IMG/M metagenome (GOLD analysis project Ga0307970, IMG submission 202093) | Saline water microbial communities from Organic Lake, Antarctica - #712 | ecosystem: Environmental > Aquatic > Non-marine Saline and Alkaline > Saline | place: Antarctica: Organic Lake... | reverse complement strand
CCAGGGCCACCGAAGAACTACGGGGCCGACATAAACACACTGATCGAGCTACTGGAATCCGGACGGCTATGAGCCTTCAAACACAGCCAAATCCGGATAGCCAAATTTTTAAGAATAAAAACACTTAAAAACAAATATGTATTTATTTAAATATTTAATTCTTTCAGGTATTTCTCAACAGCGGTTTCCATCAGCTCGGAAGCGGTACGGCCGGTTTGCGCCCCAGCTACCTTAATTTTTTTATGAACCTCAGGGGACAAACGCATGCTCACCGTCACCTTCCCTGTTTTCGCAGTTTTGGCAGCTAGAGCCTCGCTGATTTGCTTCACTTCATCGCGCAATTTACTTGTGTCTTTTGATTTCAACATGATCACTTCCCTTTCAAAATAGATTTAATTTCATCAACCAGACAATCGATTTCACCTTTGGCCGCGCCATCGTTTGTGTCAAAAATCGATCGACCGTCAGTAATGGATTTTTTGTAGGCCTCCCGATCACAAATCACGGATTGCAATTGGCGAATCCCGTATTCATTCCATTCACCATTCAAAATTTCCGAGCCCAACTTTGTACCTGGGCGAATTCGTGTGGGAACAAAACCAGCTTCGACTTGACCCCCCATGTCTTTGTAAGAGCCAACCAAATTAACAATGGCACTTGCCCCCCAAACATCGAGGCCACTGGGTTGAAGTGGGATCAGCACAAAATCGGCGGCATTGATAATCACGCCAGAAGTTTTAGCTGCTTTTGCCGGGGTGTCTACAATCACCCAATCCATGGAAGAAAACGCTTTTAACCCATCTTTGATCGAGTCTGGTTTGTCCAAACCAATCACGGGGGGCAGGTCTGCATCTTCACCGGCAGTTTCTCGCCAATCACGCGCAGAGCCTTGGGGATCACTATCAACCAAGACAACCCGCTCGCCGGCGCGAAAAAGGGCGCAGGCCAAACCAATCGAAATGGTGGATTTGCCCGCCCCTCCCTTTTCATTCATGACCGCTATTACTTTCATACTTTCCTCAATTAAATCAATATCTAATTATTTAATTGCTACATTCAACAATTATATAACAATATATAAAAAAAAGCCACTTGGCTTATTAAACAAAGGTGATCCCCAACCTGAGCCCAACACGAACAACACATAGATCTCCTTTTTTGACAGATTCAAGCTGTCTAAACATTTTTTCAAGGTGCTCCCCATATGTTTCTTGATTCAAAATGGCAGACTCAACCTTGGCTTTCAAGTCAGTTTTTGAAATTGGCTGCAAATCACAACGAGAAATATCCCTGTCATACCAGTCACGCCACGCAAAATAGTTGAACGAATACATTTTTCTACCTTTGCAGGCATCACCAACTTCTTTTTTTGCACGAACAGCTAAAGCTTTTATTTCCCGCACCCGAACAGCAACCTCACGTTTTTGCTCAGCCGCCCTCATTTTTTCCTGTTTCTTTTTTTCTCTAATTTCTTTTTTTGTGAGAACGTAGTTCCAAGTGATGTGATTGCCATCCGCTTTTTTCTTCCCCTGCCCGTCAATGTGAATCCAGCCATTAATTAGGCGGCCAGTGAATTTAACAGTTTCAACGACACAGGGTCGCGATCTGGTACCACCCCAAACGGAGTAACTACCTTCAACAAGTTGGCCTAAAATCGGGGTTTCTTTTTCTTTTTTATGAGAATCTCTTTCAACTAAAAACACGGGCTCAAGTTCGCTTAAAACAAGAGAGCCTTCCTCAACCAAGTCAGCTAATACCCCGACATCGTAAAAATCAACCTTGTTGTACTAGGTGCCACCGGAATGGTGCCACTCGCTGGTTGGCCAATACCCTGCCTTTGCCAGCCATTTCGCAAAAGATAAGCTGATTTTCAGACCCACTGATTTTAAATCCGCTGCTTTTATTTTTGATAAAGGGACGCGACCTTCGTTGTAAGCGGAAACAGCATTGTTACTCATGCCTGAAGAATAATCGTAGCCAGCCATTTTTTCTCCTTTGTGAAAGGTTTGTTGTTTCAGTAAGATAAGTATAGCACAAACAATATTTATTGCAAGATTTATTTATATAAATACATAAATAAATATACTCGTTTTTACGGAAATATTGTTTTATTTTTTTGGCGTAAAATTATTTTTTAAGGACTCACCATGAAACCCTCTACCGCTTTAAGAACTCACCGTGATTCAATCCTGCGCATTGTTGAAGCGCACCAGACTTGCAACCCAAGAGTGTTTGGTTCTGTTATTCATGGCACAGACACCCATGAAAGCGATCTAGATCTGCTTGTTGACCCCATGCCCGACACTACATTATTGAACCTGGCATCACTTCAAATAGCTCTAGAACAACTACTGGGGGTTAGAGTAGATGTAGTAACACCAAATGGCCTCCGATCAAAATACCGCGACGAAATAATCGCCAACGCGCAACCGATATGATCAAGCTATTGGTGGCAAGTCAGCATTTGACCCCAAGGAAATTTTTCAAAAAATGAACGGGGCCACCGTACACCGACTCAATTTCGCGAGGCGTCAAGCTAGTTGAATAGTCAAAAACATATTGATTTCCAAACTCGCCATCACACATCACCTCAAGCACTGTTCTGCCAACCTCGACACGCTTGTAACCAGCACCCACTAAACGATCAGACCAAAGATTAATAAATTCCATCTAATTCTCCTGCAAAAGCATACGAAACATTTAAATAAATATTTATATATTTCGGAGCCATCTTTTCTGAAGCGCCCAAGCTCAGATTATTGATTGGCCAGGGCATGAGCCCTTACCAACTGGACCGCTAAATTCCACTCAGAAGAAGCTATTTCCCAAACCTCCCCAAATCGACCAGCAGCATCTTCAAGCCATTCATCGAGCACTAATGGGCAAAAATCACCAACAAAAATACCCTTGGTGGTTATGTAAAAAGTACAACCTGGGAAATATTTCCCAAACGCAGGAACTTGAAATACCGGAAAATCACCGGTTGACTGAAGAATCAAATAATTATCATCGTCAAGATCAGGATCATCACGATTAGCAGGATTCCAGAATTTAAAAGAACATTCTTTAAAATTCGCATTCAACAAAAAAGAATCGCTAAAGCTTGTGCTGCTAAAAAAACACTCCTCAAACAACACATCCTTAAATACCGTGCTGGACAAAGTAAAATTTCCACGATTTCCAAAATCACAGTTCGAAAAATTTACACAATGGAAAGATGTACCCATGAAATCACCGTCAATATCAGCAGAATGAAATGTACAGTCATAAAAATAAGAAGAATTAAAAACGGAGTCCATATCTGATTGGTGAAATTTCACTCCAAAAAATCTTGATTGATAAAAACTCGTAAACTGACAAGAGCCGCCTTTACCTCTGTGAGATGAACCCAACACGGAACCACTTAAAATACAGTCGCGAATATCTGAACCACGAAAATCAGTATCTGTCAAATCGAAATTACTAAAATCCCTGCCTTTGAGAATCGACCCATTCAAATCCAATCCCTTCAAAGACTCATTCAGTTTTTGCTTCTTTGCCTTAGCCATTTTTGCTCCCAGTCAGTAATTTTTCCAGTAAGTTAATTGTGCCATATTTATATAATTACTGCAAGATATATTTATATAATTATTAGCATTTTTTTAAAGAATGCCAGAAATTTCACAGCGACCTAGCAAAAAAACAAAGACTCGCAAAAGGATCAAAAAATCTCTTTTTTGGAGTAGTCTTTTTGAGAGCGCCCAATGGCGCGCCCTTTCAGTAAAGGCACCGATGAACAAAGCCCGCAGATTTGAAAAATGACTGAAGATGAATTCAACACGGCGCTTGAGAAGAAATACCCACAGCTTTGGGACAAAGCGCACCCAGTTTTTCGAATAGGAAGAGGGTGGTGGCCGCTAATTGAAGAATTTTATGAAGCCATGAACCAGCAGTACCTGGAGTCAGAAGACAAAGCAGCTTGGATGAATGAATTTCGAGTAATAAACATCCAGAACAAAATGGGCTACCTGCATATTTATTACGCGGTAAAAGATGCTCAAAAAAGCGCCTTGGGCTCGAATTTGGATTTGATCAAGCGGTCTCAAAAAATATGTGAAGAATGTGGGAAAGAAGGGAGTCTCAGGGCAGACCTAGACTACATACAAACCTTATGCGATGAACATTACGAAAAGGTTCGCTAAATACAGGATGATTCTTTAACCTGGGCTTGAGCCTTTTCCACAAAAAAATAAGCGAAACAGAAAAACAAAAGATGGCTTCGCCAAGGGAGCCTGTAAATAAATTTGTGTAAGTGCATTCGGCCAATTAACCTCTTTCGAGGAAATGACCGATGATGAGTACGCACACAATGGATCGTAGCAAACTACAAGCCTTGGCCAGCGAGCTGGCCAAGGACATCAAGACCGAAGGCGATTTAAATGCCTTGTCCCGAGAACTGCTGAAACTGACCGTAGAAACAGCGCTGGGCGCTGAGTTGACGGATCACCTAGGCTACGACAAACACGCCGACAGCAAACCTGCTAAAGGTAATAGCCGTAACGGCAGCACACCGAAACGGTTGAAGAGCCTGCACGGCGAAGTTCAAATCGACACCCCACGGGATCGAGATGGATCGTTCGAACCACAGCTTCTGAGGAAACACCAAAGCCGCCTGACGCAGATGGATGATCAAATCCTGACCCTGTATGCCAAGGGCTTGAGCACCCGTGAAATCGTTGCTGCATTCAAGGAAATGTACGATGCCGATGTGTCGGCAGCGCTCATTTCCAAAGTCACCGACAGTGTGATTGACCGAATCACTGAATGGCAATCCAGACCACTGGATCCCATCTATCCGATTGTGTATTTGGACTGCATCGTCATCAAGATTCGCGAGAACATGCGCGTGATCAACAAATCGATTTATCTGGCATTGGGCGTGAACATGGACGGCCACAAGGACTTGCTGGGCCTGTGGATGAGTGAGAACGAAGGAGCCAAGTTCTGGCTGTCGGTGCTTACTGAGCTGAAGGCCCGCGGGGTGCAAGATATTCTGATTGCCTGCGTGGATGGTTTGAAAGGCTTTCCAGATGCCATTGCAGTGGAGTTTCCCCAAACCCGTGTTCAGCTTTGCATTGTGCACATGGTTCGCAACAGCCTGCGCTATGTATCGTGGAAGGATTACAAAGCTGTCACAGCAGCCCTGAAGACGATTTACCAATCACCCACTGAGGATCAAGCCTTGAGCAATCTGGAGCAGTTTGGCAGAACCTGGGACTCGCAGTATCCACAGATCAGCAAATCATGGACGGCACACTGGGCTAACCTGCGTACCATCTTTGAATACCCACCTGAAATTCGCAAGGCCATCTATACCACCAACGCTGTGGAGTCCTTGAACAGCGTGATTCGCGCAGCCACCAAACGAAGAAAGGTATTTCCCACGGATGACTCGGCCAGAAAGGTGGTGTATCTTGCCATCGAGCAGGCCAGTCGAAAGTGGACCATGCCGATACAAAACTGGAAAATGGCACTGAACAGATTTGTTCTGGAATTCGGTGAACGCGTTACCGTTCACCACCCTTGATTCCGAATGAACTTACACAGAATTTTTTACAGGCTCCGCCAAGGCATTCAAGGCCACCACCTTTTTCACACCACTAAAGATACAGAATTCGTAGTAGCATCAAAAAAAAAACAACTTTCCATGAATTGGAAACTGTTCTATTCCTAGCGCACCCTAGCGCCCTCCGGTTGCTTCCACCCCGGAGCCTTGCTGGCCCAAAAAGACGGGCCCTGCAAGAACCCGGGCGTGGCTCTAAAGATTTTTCTTTCAAACCTAAAACCATAAAAACTCTATATATCCTGATTAGGTTCGTGTCTCACTCAATTTTCAGTAGCTGAAGAGGCCTTTTGATTAGGTTCGTGTCTCACCGAATTCTTGTTTTTATTCCTGCGATACCAGGTCGCACGGCTAATTCCTTCTGCCACCCATGGGGCTTCAGCAGTCTTTGAGCCCTCGAAGCGCACCGCGCCTGATTTAAGCCCTCTTAGGCGTTGTAGTTCGGGTGTGTGGGTCTCTTTAACATATCCGGCAAAAGAGCGCCCCCTGCGGTCCGTTTTACCCTCCACGCGCTGTTCCCAAGTCCAAACTGCAATCGACTTGGCCACCGACTTGACTTCATTAGAGGGCAGGGGGGGGTTAAATCCACCGTTCATCATTTCACCCATTTTTCGCGTGGCTTCGATGAATTGTTCTTTGGAGCAAAAGTTTTTGAACTGGGCGTAAGCCCAGTGCCGAAGGTTTTCAAAAAGATCACAGTTACGACCAAAGCCTGTACTGCGAGTGGGTTTAGCGCCAAATGGCGCGGCCCACTCAGCCAGTTCATCCAGCTCAAAGGTTTTGTTTCTGACAACAACTTGGTAAAAGTCCTCAGTGAGAGGGTTTTTGCACAACAACCCAGCGTAACTGTGGTCGCAGTTAAGCCCTGCCTCACCAAATCGGATTTTCAATCCCATTTCAATGTCAGCGAGGTAGCGTATAACCTTGCTAGAGCTTAAGTTGCTTAAAGGAACGGGGGCGGCCAGCTCGTAACACACATGAGCCCTGCCAAAATGCTGGGTAGTTTTGTTATAAGCAACCCAGCTTGGTTCGGGAAGCATAATGCTCTCAAACCCCTCGTGCTCCAGATACCGGATGTTGCTATCCACATCAAAAACAAGTTTTGTAGCAAGGTTGGTATGGTTAAATTGGATTAACCGTTTATCCAGCGCCTTCCATTTAGGGTATTCAAAAACCCCTTTTAATGGATCGTCGCTAGCTAAGACCCTCTTGGGCAAACGGTTTGTGAAGACTTTGTTAAGAATCGATCTTGTATCTTCTAAACCCAATTCGAATTGGGTGTCTACAAAACCTTGTTGATTTTTGTCGGTTTCTAGTGCTATTATTTTCATCAGGTCCTAAGCCTAAGTTGAATCACCCCTGACAAATGTCCTGGGGTAGCAGTTAAGAATCAGGCTCCTTCCAAAAAGACAGATTCTTAACAACGTTCGCAAGCAAAAGCCCGTCCCCCCCGGAACTGGGCTTTTGTCTTTTTTACAGCGCCAATGCTCCTTGAGACTTATTCCAAGACTCAAATTTGAGCGTTGCCTCACCTACCCCACAATCATCTTTCAAGTAAGTCAAAACCGTTTCCAGTTTTTTAAAGCGACGAAGATCCCCGCGTTTTGTGATCAGCGGCATTTCATCGCCTTCTTTTGGCGTCATAACCAAGGCAAAGCCATCGCCTTGGCCAATAATTTGTACGCTTTTAATCGCGCCGGCTTTCGCCATCATTCGTAGCGAGTTGTGTTGCAAAGCATCGCTCATACTGTTACCTCATTTTTACTTTAAAGCTAACCCAATATAGCATGTTTTGGGAAAAGGTAAAATTTTTTTCAATCAATTCTAAATTTTTTTGGGGTGCAACTTTTTAACACCCTGCAATCCCCTAAACACTCAGGTAAAAATTTTCCATGCTTGTCAAAACCCCTTGATTTTGCTTGTTTAGTTCACCTTTTAAAGCTATATTAAATGCTATATAGAACGAGGGCGAATGGCATGGCGCGTAGTTTTTTGGACTTAATCGAGCAAAGCAGGGGCAGCTTTAACGCTGACGAAAAAGAAAAGGACATTCGTGTGGCCTTGAAACTTCCTGCGCGCTCGAATTCAAAGAATCGCGAAGTAGCCAAAGCCTTCGGAAAAATTCAAAGCGTACTGCGATCAAGCAAATCTTCTGGCAGTTCTGGTCGTAGCGGTGCCCGCTCCAAATTTCAAAAGGGCGTTGGCACCACCCGCCAATCAATCGGCCAACCCAATTTGCAACGTTCAGCCGTTCGCTTTTCTTTTGCCAATGCAAAAACCCCAGGCCAGTGGGCCGCGCACGGGAAATACCTGGAGCGCGAATCCGCGCAAGGCCAAGATCTGGAGCCGGGAAAAAAGCAGGAAGCCGCACTGGGTTTTGGAAGTGACGGCGATCAAGTCTCTATTTCAGAAACGTTGGACCGTTGGCAAAAAGCCGGTGATGAACGAATGTTCAAAATCATCGTGTCGCCAGAATTTGGCGACAAGGTGGATTTAAAGCGCGCCGTTGAAGAGCAAATGATGGCCATGGAAAAAGATCTTGGCACAAAGCTTGAGTGGGTCGCCATTGCTCACTACAACACCGACAATCCCCACGTCCATGTTGCGGTTCGTGGCGTTGATGATCAAGGCCGCACCTTGGAAATTAACCCGGACTACATTCGCCTTGGAGCACGCCAAAGAGCACAAGAAGCCGCAACAAGGCAATTGGGATACCGGACCCAAGCCGATGTTGCCGAATCGCTTCAGCGTCAGGTTACACAACAGCGCTTCACCGACATTGACCGCCAATTGCTCAAAAAGGCGGTTAGCAATGAAATTTCATTTGAATCTACACCTCCCAAGCATCCCGCAGCGCGAGAAACCCGCATTACACAGATTCGCCGCGTTGCTGAGCTGGAAAAAATGGGTTTGGCCAAGCGCATTGGGAATATGACCTGGCAGTTAAGCCCAGAACTTGAGTCCGCATTGCGTCAAGTGCAAATGAGCCAAGACCGTCTTAAGACCAAGTTTCAGCACCGCGAAATGGTTTCTGATCCCAATGCGCCTTTGGTTAATACGGTTTTGCAAAAGGGTGAGCGCGTTGCTGGCAAGGTTGTGGGTACTGGCTTGAATGAGGCCACAAACCGGCCGTATGTGCTTTTAGAGGGAATCGACGGAAGGCTTCACTTCATGTCGCAAAGCTCGAAAGTTGAGCAATTGCGCGGTAGTGGAAAACTCAAAGCCGGTGAATTCATCGAAATCGCTGTGAATGAAAAAGGGTTCCAGTCGGTTCGCAATTTTGGGCGGGAAATGACTGCCGAATTTATTGATGAACAGCTTTTGTCTTCCAAAGTGTTGCCTGAACAACTGGTGTCTACCCAAACCGTGGCAGGCCGGTTTCGGATGCTGGTCAATGAACGTGCCGAAGCCCTAGCAAAGACCGATGTGTTGATTAAGAAGGGCAGAACAATCGAGGGTGTTGATCTTGCAAAATTGGATGCCAAAACTTTCACTGAAAAAGGCCTGAAAACAATCACGCCAAAAAGAGAAACCGGGCAGGTGTACACCATTGAAGCAAAAGGCAGGGCCAGTTTTGCAGCCAAAGATTTGTCGGGGCGCGTTGTTCAACTGGACAAAGCAGGCCTTGAAAAAATGGGGCTCAACCCGCAATACATCGGGGAAAAATCGATGTTATTCATCAGCGCAGATAGCGCCCAAAGGCCTTTTGCCACACTGATCAAGCCTGATCAAATGAAGCTTTCAATCGAAGAGCTGAAACCAAACAAGCTGGATTTAATTGTTCGTCAACTGCCTGAAATTCCAGCAGGCCACCCAATGAAAGACCTTGTGGCTCAGCGCCAATCTGTTTGGGCCAATCGAGGCGTTGACCTGGGGGCCAATAATTTTGCAATGAAAGCCGGGGGCTTTAAAAAGGCCCACGATCTACACGAAAGAGCCCAAAAGGAGGGAATTACACCCGTGCTAAACGAACTATCAATTTCAAGAAATAAGCCTGCATTTGAGCTTGAGACAAAGGCTGGTATGCAAGTCACTGGCCGTGTGGTTTTGGTCAACAAAAAGGCAGACCAAACCGAAATTGTTGTGGATTCAGGCCGTGAGTTGACCCTAATTCGCCAGCAATCCGGGCAAGAAGTGGTCACTCTGGGGCAAAGAATTCAGGCCCGAGCCGTTGAGATTAATGAGAAGAACACGCAGCAAAGACTAACGCTTTGGCGCTTTGCTGATTTGGATTTGCAGCGAGCCAAAGCAAAAGAAAAAGGACATTCAAGATGAATATGAAAAAAATTGCGATTGCATGCGCACTGGGCTTTTCGGCCAATGCAGCTTTTGGCGCTGTGTCTGCCACCGCGTCAATTACTTGTGGGGCTGGCACCAATCAATTCGGTTACGGTTTTGAGTATAGCAGCACTCCTACCATTAATGTCACGCTGAACACTGGGGCCGATGCAGGCAAGCCCGGTTTGTTTTGGTTGGGTGTTTTAACGCCCGATCAACAAACAGCGCTTGTGTTGCCTTTGAATGGTCGCTGGGAGAAGTATCAAGGCGGGCTTTATCCTCCCCAAAGTCGATACGACAACGGCTTGCCATCCACTATTTCTTTGCAAATCCCGGTCCCTTCATACGACCCGGAAAATGGCCAAGTCTTTAATTCAAGTCCCACCACGACTGCGCAATACATCGGGTATTCGGTTTATGTCGGCCATGGGGCACTTGATTCCAAGAGCTTGAAGCTGGTTGCGGATCGTCGGGCGTACCTGGACTCAATTCGCGAAGAGCGCATTGCTCAAGGCCGCTGGTCGCACCACTACGATTCCGACGATCAGTACAAATGGGCGCTTGCGCAAAAAGACATGACTGATTCCAACAAGTGGGGTGCGGTTCTCAGCATCCCATTTATTAACTGCCAACCCGACGATCAAGGAGGTTAACAAAGTGACTGAAAAGACGAACCTAGAAGAAGATGGCGCGTTTGAAGAAACCGCGATCAGCGAAGAGGATGCGCTGGCATCTATCGAAGATGAAAAGCTAAGGGAGGCTGAAAATGGCGAAACCGGCGAAGGTTGAACGGGATTATAGGCAGGAGCTCACCGATAAAATCATCGAGCAAATGGAAAATGGAACGGCACCTTGGCTTAAGCCTTGGGACCCATCGATGGCTGAGCGTCGATTGCCTTATAACCCAACCACCAATTCGATGTACAAAGGGGCCAATTCGATTGCACTGACAATCGAAGGTCGTGGAGATCCGCGATGGATGACTTATAAGCAAGCCGCTGAAAAGGGCTGGCAAGTTCGAAAAGGCGAGAAGGGCACTCTGATTGAGTATTGGAAGTTTTCCGAAAAAGAAAAAGTGCTCGATGAAAGCGGAAAACCTGTGCGCAATGCCCAAGGCGAAGAAATCACGCGCGATGTGAAGCTGCAACAACCTCGTGTTTTTCGAGCTGTTGTTTTCAATGCGGAGCAAATCGACGGGATACCAGAACTGAAACGCGAAAAGCTTGGCTACCAGTGGGAGCCCATCGAGCGCGCTGAAAAGATCCTTCAAGCCAGCGGTGCAAAAATCATTCACGACCAATCGAATCGGGCCTTTTACAGCTCAATGGTTGATGAAATTCACATGCCTGGCAAACAGCAGTTCCCCTCGCAAGCGGCTTACTATTCAACGGCATTGCATGAGCTGGGGCACTGGACTGGGCATGAATCCAGACTGAACAGGCAATTGGGAAATGTATTTGGTTCGCCTGATTACGCAAAAGAAGAGCTTAGGGCCGAGCTTTCAAGCTATTTCACAGCGGAAAAGCTGGGGATTCCCCACGAACCGGGCCAACATGCGGCGTATGTGAAGTCTTGGGTACAAGCGCTAAAAGACGACAAAAACGAGATCTTCCGAGCTTCGCGTGATGCTGAAAAAATCACGGAGTATGTGATTGGATTGGATCAAGAAAAAACACTGAGTAAAGGCGTGGAATTGGCTGCGGGGCAAGCGGTAGAGGTGGCCCAGAAAGCCACTGAAATTTCGCCAAGCGTCACTACTACTGGAGTCGAAAAAGTGATTCTGGCCGTTCCTTTTAAAGAAAAAGAAGAGGCTAAGGCACTTGGGGCGAAGTGGGATAAAGACAATAAAACTTGGTACGCCGGACCCAATGCGGATCTCGAAAAATTGGCCAAGTTCATGCCCAAAACAGAACCTGTGCGTGAAAAATCGTCTCTCGATCCACAAGCTGAATTTGCATCAGCTTTGAAAGCGGCTGGCTTGCAAGTTGAAGGGATGCCTGTCATGGATGGGAAGATGCAGCGGGTTCCTACGGTGGACGATAAGGCCGGACAAAGATCCGGCGCTTATGTGGGCTACATGGATGGCAAACCCAGTGGCTTCATTCAGAATTTCAAAACTGGCCTTAAAGAGAACTGGACTGTTGAGGGGATGCAGTTGAGCCCTGAGGATCAAGCTCAGTTGCAAGCTCAAGCCGCTTTGATTAAGCAACAAAGAGCGGCGGAGATTGCAGAAACTCAAGGTCGGGTTGCGGAAAAAGTGGGACCACGTTTTGAGGCGCTACCAGAAACACCATCGACTCCAAACAAATACCTTGAGAGGAAAGGCGTTGAAGCCCACGGGGTGAGGTTTGAAGGTGAAAGCGTGGTGGTTCCGATGCGCGATGTGGACGGCAAGCTGTGGTCCATTCAGCGTATTTCGCCGGACGCTGAAGCCCCCAAAATGTTTGAAAAAGGTGGCAAGAAGTTGGGCACCATGCATGTCATCGGGGAAGTAAAACCCGGATCTGAAATCTTGGTGGCTGAAGGCTATGCAACTGGGGCCAGCTTGCATCAAGCAACCGGCAAAACTGTGGCTGTTGCGTTTGATTCGGGTAATGTCGGGCCTGTGGTCAATGCTTTGCAACAAAGGTATAGCACTAGCCCTATATTTATCATGGCCGACAATGACCGGCCCAATGCAAACCGGGGCAATGTGGGAGTTGAAAAAGCACTGGAAGCCGCTGAAAAATACAAAGTTGGCGTGGCGTTTCCGAAGTTCAAAGATCCCTTGGCCAAGGTGTCCGACTTCAATGATTTGCACAAAACCGAAGGCTTGAGTGAAGTCAAAAGGCAGGTGGAGTCAGCGATTTCGAAAACGCTTGAGCAGAGCCACAATGCGGCCAAAGAGCTTTTGCCAAACCGGCAGATTAAGGACGTTCAACCTAATGGCCGGTACACAGGCCAAGTGATGGGAAGCACGGCTTATCACGCTGCACAAGATGTTGGTGGCAAGGAAGGGGTTGTTCATCCAGTTGCAAAGCTGAATCAGGCTCCTGCAGTCGGCAAGGTTCAAACTGTTCAGTATCAAAGGGGAATCGGGCAGATTGTTGAACGAAGTCCAACCAAACAAAAGGAGTTACAGAGATAAAAAAGAGCCCCTGAAAAGGGGCTTTTTACTGAAATGTGTCTTTCGTGAGTCTAGGCTGCCACCAAAGGGCGTACGTGTTCCAGTTTCTCAGCCAACACTTCATTGTGCTGAGCCAACCACATGTCATTCATGAACTGGAGATTTAACCAAAACTCCGGAGTAGTGCCCAGAACCTTTGCCAGTAAAAAAGCGGTTTCCCCTGTCACACCGCGACGACCACCACAAAGTTCGTTGACAGTCTTGCGGCCTACGCCCATCGCTTTGGCCAGTTCGCCCTGGGTGATGCCCAAGGGCTCCAAAAATTCTTCTTTGAGCATAATGCCCACACCGGTAGGTTTATGAGCGGGAATTTTCAGTGTTTCAACCATGGTTTCACCTCTTACCTGTATGTATGGGGATCCAAATACATCCCGTTGGCTTCGCCTTCATCCCACTGGAATATCAGACGGTATTGTTTGTTCACACGGATCGAGCACCAATCCTTTAGCTTTCCCTCCAAGTGTTCAAAGCGGTTACCCGGCGGTATTCTCAAATCCTGCTCGCCGTTAGCGGCATGGATAATATCGAGCTTACGCTTTAGAGCACTCTCCAAGGTGCTGGGGATGTTGGGTGACTTAACACCACGAAAGTAGTAGTCCTCCAGCCATTGATCCCGGAACGTCTTAATCATGCTTAATTGTATCCTGTATCGCTACATGTTACAAGTTGGTTTTATTGCGTTATTTTTATAGCTTTAATAAATTTCAAATTGATTTGACGATTGAGCAAACGCGCGAAACGTTCGATACAAATTCTTCATCTTTGAATTGAGTCAGATCAGCTCTGTCTAGATACGCACCACACTTGCCAACAAGAATTCTGCGGCCAGTCCGATCAACCCGAAAAGCCGATTCAATATCCTTGTCAGTCATTGTCAAATAAACTTCTGGAATATCGATTTTGTTGAGCAATTGACGCTCCATTTCGCGCTGTTCTCCATCGAAAACCAAACTTGCTGCGTGAGACACCCAGCCGTTCATTAACGCAATCAAAAAGAACCCAATACCAAAGCCTAGCTTGATTGAACCCATGATTTCCTCCTTCGTTAAAGTAAGTTTAGTATATCATCAGCTATATATTAATTGCAAGCGTTTTGTGTTTTATTTTGCATACTATTAAAGAAAAATATTTCCTCAAAATCAGACCTCTACGGATAGCATTTTATTTTTAAAGGGTATCCGGATTTGAGTGTGTTTCCGGTGGCTGAACTGGCCCCTGTCATCCTGGCGTAAAACCGGAATTTGCTGTTGCCTTGCACGCCTTGCTGACTTATCATGAAACCGGATTTTGTTGTGGGA
>Ga0307970_1001150_pt1 | contig 14527 bp, 14 predicted proteins | sample OrgLakmetagen712_FD_202093 | JGI IMG/M metagenome (GOLD analysis project Ga0307970, IMG submission 202093) | Saline water microbial communities from Organic Lake, Antarctica - #712 | ecosystem: Environmental > Aquatic > Non-marine Saline and Alkaline > Saline | place: Antarctica: Organic Lake... | reverse complement strand
AGCACCCGGAAGACCTTTTTACAGAACAAACACCCTACGCCCCCAGCTCACCCTACTCAGCGAGCAAAGCCAGTTCAGACCATCTGGTGCGGGCCTGGCGCAGAACCTACGGTTTACCGACGCTAATCACGAATTGCTCCAATAACTACGGCCCCTACCATTTCCCGGAAAAACTCATACCTTTGGTGATCTTGAACGCACTGGAAGGCAAACCATTGCCTGTTTACGGCAAAGGCGACCAAGTCCGGGACTGGCTCTACGTAGAAGACCACGCCCGAGCGCTGTATAAAGTCGTCACCGAAGGCAAAGTGGGTGAAACCTATAACATCGGCGGCCACAACGAAAAACGAAACATCGAGGTAGTCCACACCCTGTGCGACATACTCCAGGAGCTGCGCCCGCAGGAAACCAACTATCGGGACTTAATCACCACCGTAAAAGATCGCCCCGGCCACGATATGCGTTACGCCATTGACGCCACCAAAATTCAGAAAGAGCTCGGCTGGACTCCCCAAGAAACCTTCGAAACCGGCATCGAAAAAACCGTGCAGTGGTACCTGAACAATCTGCATTGGTGCCAGCGGGTGCAAGAGGGCAGCTACCAGCGCGAGCGGCTAGGCGTAAAAGAGATAATGCAGGTAGCGGGGGAAGAGACTTGAAGGAAAAACCAGAAACCATCCTGCTACTGGGTAAAAACGGCCAGGTAGGCTGGGAACTGCAACGCGCACTGGCGCCCCTGGGCACGGTGATGGCGCTGGGCCGTGAAACCGAAAACGGCCTTTGCGGTGATTTAGCCAACCTCCAAGGCCTGCAAGACACCATCCAAAAACTGCGCCCCAGCGTGATTGTGAACGCCGCCGCCTACACAGCAGTCGACGCCGCTGAAAAAAATCCAGAGCTGGCCCACCGCATAAACGCCACAGCCCCCGGTGTACTGGCCGAAGTTGCCAAATCCGTAGGCGCCTTGCTGGTGCATTACTCCACCGATTACGTGTTTAACGGCGCCGGCGACTTGCCCTGGCAAGAACACCACACCGCCCAACCGCTAAACACCTACGGCACCAGCAAACTGGCCGGTGAACACGCCATACAACAGGCCGGCGGCCACCACATGATCTTTCGCACCAGCTGGGTGTACGCCCGCCACGGCCGCAATTTCGTCAACACTATGGCCAACCTGGTGCAGCAAAAGCCTAGTTTGAACATAGTGGCGGACCAAATTGGCGCGCCCACCTCGGCCGAACTGATTGCCGACATCACCGCCCACTGCCTACGCGCCCGCCGCGCCGGCATGATAGACAACGGCGTTTACCACCTGGCCGCCAGCGGCGACACCAGCTGGTGCAACTACGCCTGCTACATCGCCGAAACCCTGCAAGCCCTAGGCGCCCCGGTCACCGTAACGCAGCAATTTATAAAGCCCATTGCCAGCGAACACTACCCAACGCCGGCCAAACGCCCGCTGAATTCACGCCTGAACACCCAAAAGCTGCAAACCCGTTTTGGCCTAACCTTGCCCCACTGGAAGTTAGGGGTAAAGCGGGCACTGATGGACGCGCTAAAGGACAAGGCAAAACACCCCATATGTTGAAACAACTGCTAGAACTCTACCGCCTGCTGACCAAAGAACAGCGCAAAAAGCTGATCAAGCTTCAGCTGTTAGTGGTACTGATGGCCTTTGCCGAAATCGCCGGTGTAGTGTCCATCGGGCCCTTTATGGCCCTGGTCGGCGACATGAGCCAACTGCAAGGCGATGGCCGCCTGGCGCAGATTTACAACGCCACCGGCGCCAGTTCACCGGAGCAGTTTTTGTTTTGGGTAGGCATTGGGGTCATGGGCTTACTCACACTCGCGGCCATTATTTCAACCGTCACCGTGTGGCGCCTGTCGATGTACGGCGCCCGCGTGGGTGCGGAGCTGAGTATTCGCCTGTATCGGCATTACATGCATCAGCCCTGGTTGTTTCACGCCAGTGGCAGCAGCAGTGAATTAACAAAGCAGATTACGGGGGAGTGCCAGCGGGTTGCCGGCGGTATCATCAACCCCTTTATGCAAATGAACGCAAAGCTGGTGATGGCGCTGTTTATGGCCATCGGTATATTCCTGTACAACCCGGCTGTAGCCATCACCGGCGTTGCGATCTTCTCTGTTTCTTATTGGTTATTGTTCCGCATTGTACGTAGGCGGCTAACCGCCAACGGCCAAACTATCAGCCGCACCCAGCAAGCAAGATTCAAATTGATGGCCGAAGGCTTTGGTGGCATAAAAGACACGCTGTTACTGGGTCGCCAGCCAGATTTCATCAGCCGCTTTGACAAAGCCAGCAGCCAGCTCGCCCACGCCCAAGGCACAAATGGGGTGATGAGCCAAGTGCCGCGCTTCGCCATGGAGCTGGTAGCGTTTGGTTGTGTGATCTTTTTGATCCTGTATTTGCTGACCAGCCACCAAGGCAACGTGGGTACCATCTTGCCAGTGTTGTCCGTGTACGCACTAGCAGGCTTCAAACTGCTACCAGCGTTTCAGCAGATTTACAGCAGCCTGTCTGGAATGCGAGGCAATATGTCAGCCTTCGAAGCCATAAAAGGCGACCTGCAAGCCAGCGCAGTCAACGAATCCGCTGAAGCGAAAACGGCTCAACAAACAAGCCATACGCACCTGGTTCCCAAAACCTCCATTCAGCTCACAAACGTGACGTTTGCCTACCCGGGCAAGAAAAAACCCGCTCTGAAAAATCTGGACATCACCATCTTTGCCAACAGCGTGATTGGCCTAGTAGGTTCTTCTGGCTCCGGCAAATCCACCGCCATTGATCTGGTGCTGGGTTTGATGCAGCCCGAACAAGGCCAGTTATTAGTAGATGGCAAACCCATTACCCAAGACAACCTGCGTGCCTGGCAGAACACCCTGGGGTTTGTACCCCAGTCCATCTTCCTGGCCGACAGCAGCATTCGCGAAAACATCGCCTTTGGCCTGCCTGAAAATGAAATAGACGACCAAAAAGTCCGCCGCGCCACCAAAATGGCCCACTTGGAAGAACTGGTTCAGGAACTGCCAAACGGCTTGAACACCCGGGTAGGGGAGCGCGGCGTGCAGCTGTCCGGTGGCCAGCGCCAGCGTATCGGCATCGCCCGCGCCCTATACCACGACGCCGAAGTGCTGATTTTGGATGAAGCCACCAGCGCTTTGGACGGCATTACCGAGAAATTAATCATGAATGCAATACATGATTTTTCGGGAAACAAAACTATCATAATGATTGCTCACCGGTTGGCCACGGTAAGGAAGTGCGACTATATACACATCCTTCAGGCCGGCAAGCTGATAGCGACAGGTTCTTACGACGAGTTGATAGATAAAAACGATCTTTTTAAAGAGATGTCGCTTAGTTCTTAATAAATTAGAAGGTTGATAATGGTAAAGTATATATTTTTCCCTACTGGGAGGCAGATATGGCTAGACTTAGCGAAATCGTTGTATCAGTCAGGTGTCGCCAAGCCTGTTATATGGGCAGGTGATCCGAAACTTGACTCTTCGGCGTTAGCCAGCATACCTGAATTGTGCTTGATAGATTTTTTTGATGTGCATACTAAGACAGTAGAATTTGAGCTAGAGTTTACTGACAAAGAATATAATACCTTTTGCTCGATTAACTCATCTTCTGTCAGGGATAAAGCCCTAAAGATGATGGATCGGCATGATCCATATGGAGCTTATAGGTATGTCGATCGAGATGCATTTTTCAGTTTTTTTATAACGTATTCTTTGTTTCTTTTAAAAAAATATACTCCAGACTTCTTGATTATGAGCGAATCTCCTCACGCGCCGTTTCAGTATGTACTTTATGAGGTGGCAAAACTAATGGGAGTCAAATCTTATTCGTTTGTATCGTGGAGTATAGCTCCACTTGCCGGCTTTAGAGAAGGGATTGATGGGCCGTATATTAAATTGAAAAATGATATAGATGATGACGTCAAAAAGCTCGTAACTGCTCGAGTTGATGATTTCTTAGATCGTTTTGTAGCTGAGGATGGAGATATAGAGCCGGAGTATATAAAAATACAGAAAAGAAAGGATCAAACTACATCAAGTTTGCTGTCCTTTTTAAGATCCGGTTATTCCATTACAAAGGAAATGGCTAAGAGCGTGTTGCGAAAACCTCGAAGTTTAGAGCGAGGTATGTCAGACAATACTATATTAAAAATATTTGAACCTATCTTAAAACGAATGGCAATAAGTAAAAGGGTGCGCGAGCTGGACGCTGCATTAAAGGGAGTTGTAGCTATAAATTTAGTGCCAGATATAAAATATGTATACTTTCCGCTCCATTACGAACCGGAGCGTACTACAAATCCGGATGGGTTAAAGTATCACGATCAACTGAATGTGATTTTATTGCTTAGATCTTGGCTTCCCAGCAACGTTGCTATCTTGGTAAAAGAGCACTACTCGCAATTCACTACGGCGTTGCAAGGATATAAAGGGCGTAGTCCCGAATTTTATAGAGTGCTCAATAATATTAAGGGTGTGTCATTGGTCAGTTCAAATGTTGAATCGAGAGATTTGATAGAGAGTTCTGTTATGACATGCACGATTACTGGGACAGCAGCTCTGGAGTCTGCGTTGTTAGGTGTCCCCGCACTAGCCTTTGGTAATCCTTGGTTTAAAGGCGTACCTGGAGTTTTTAATTATTCCGAAGGGGTGGACTATAGCACCTTTATGGTTAAGGTGTCGGCATCATCATGGGATGCTTCCGCAATACGGTCCTGGCTTATTAACTTGATGGATAACAACAGTCTTTTCATGACGATTAATCCTAGTAACGAAAAATATTTTTCAGAATACTATAAGATTCCAGGACTCAGGGACGTCGAGTTGAATGGTTTAAAAGAAGCTTTTTTGAGTATGCTAACCTTAAGACAAACAGGGAATTTCTAAGTTATGCTTTCAGATTCAACCATCCTCATCACCGGCGGCACCGGCTCTTTCGGCCACAAGTTCATCCCGATGACGCTTGAAAAATACAACCCCAAGAAAATCATCGTGTTTTCCCGTGACGAAATGAAGCAATGGGAAATGGCCAAACTGTTCCAGGGTGATGATCGCCTAAGATTTTTTATCGGCGACGTGCGCGACAAAGAGCGCCTTTACCGCGCGTTGGATGGTGTGGATTACGTAGTGCACGCTGCTGCGACGAAAATTGTGCCCACCGCCGAGTACAACCCGTTTGAATGTATAAAAACCAACATTCACGGCGCCATGAACCTGATCGACGCCGCTATTGATAAAGGCGTAAAAGGCGTTGTTGCCTTGTCTACAGACAAAGCCAGCAGCCCCATTAACTTGTACGGTGCCACAAAACTGGCCTCCGACAAGTTGTTTGTGGCGGGCAACTCCTACAGCGGCGGCCATAAAACCGTATTTTCAGTGGTGCGTTATGGCAACGTAATGGGCTCGCGCGGCTCAGTGATTCCGTTTTTTATGTCCATTCGGGATAAAGGCGTACTGCCCATCACAGACCCCCGTATGACGCGTTTTATGATCAGCCTGGAAGAAGGTGTGGAGTTGGTATGGCATGCCTTTGATGACATGGTGGGCGGTGAAATCTACGTGAAAAAGATCCCCTCTATGAAAGTGACTGACCTGGCCCGTGTAGTCGCGCCCGATGCGACCCAGGAACACGTTGGCATTCGCCCCGGCGAAAAGCTTCACGAGCAAATGATCGGCGCCGAAGACTCGTACTTCACCTACGAGTACCCTGAGCATTATAAAATTCTGCCCAACATCAACGGCTGGGGCCACTGTAAAAACCGTATAAAGGATGGCACGCTCGTCGAAGAAGGGTTTGTATACGCCAGTGACAATAACGCTGAGTGGATGAGTGACCAACAGCTGAAAACTTGGATTGACCATAACTACAGCGCGATTGGAAGCATCTAATCATGATCCCCTATGGCAAGCAGGACATTACCCAAGCCGACATAGACGCGGTGGTCAGCGTGCTCAAGTCAGACTTTCTGACCCAGGGCCCTATGGTTCCAAAATTTGAGCAAACCGTAGCTGACCACGTAGGCGCTAAATACGCGGTGGCGGTTAACAGCGCCACTTCGGCTCTACACATTGCCTGCTTGGCCCTCGGCTTGGGTAAGGGGGATGTGTTGTGGACTTCGCCGGTCACCTTTGTGGCCTCTGCAAACTGCGGGTTGTACTGCGGCGCCGAGGTCGGTTTCGTGGATATCGATCCGCAAACGTACAACCTTTGCCCGAAGGCCCTTGAAGTAAAGCTTGAACAGGCAAAAAAAGACAATCGCTTACCTAAGGTGGTCGTCGCGGTGCACCTGTGTGGCCAGCCCTGCAACATGGAAGCCATTGCAGCCCTTGCACAGGAATACGGCTTTAAAGTTATTGAAGATGCCTCTCACGCTATTGGCGGCAAGTACAAGGATGAGTTCATTGGAAGCGGCCGATACAGCGACATAACTGTATTCAGCTTTCACCCGGTTAAGATCATAACGACCGCCGAGGGCGGCATGGCGCTCACCAACGATGACGGACTGGCCGAGAGATTGAACCTGCTGCGCAGTCATGGCATCACGCGCGATCCGGACTTGATGACCCACGAGCCAGACGGCCCCTGGTATTATCAGCAAGTAGACCTTGGCTTTAACTACCGGATGACAGACCTGCAGGCAGCCCTTGGTGTAAGTCAGATGCAGCGCCTGGACGATTTCGTAAGCAGGCGTCATGAAATTGCGAAGCGCTACGACAAGCTTTTGGCTGACCTGCCGCTAACACTACCCTGGCAACATCCGGACAGCTATAGCGGCCTGCATCTGTATGTGATCCGCCTACAGCTAGCCAACACCAACCTGAGCCACCGGGAAGTTTTCGAGGCACTGAGAGAGCAGGGTATTGGTGTAAACCTGCATTACATTCCTGTTCATAGGCATCCGTATTACTGCCAGATGGGCTTTAAAAGCGAGGATTTCCCGCAATCCATGGCTTACTACCGCGAGGCCATCAGCATCCCAATGTTCCATGGCCTAACAGAACAACAGCAGAATAGAGTGGTGATGGTGCTGGCTGAGATTCTGGGCACAAAAGCGTGACCACATTAAACCGCGTAGCGATTATTCCCGCCAGGGGTGGCAGCAAGCGAATTCCCAGGAAAAATATTCGCGAATTCTGTGGCAAGCCAATGATTGCTTGGTCCATCGAAGCTGCGAAGGCAAGCGGTTGCTTCGACCGAGTAATAGTGACTACTGACGATCCTGAAATTGTGGAGGTGGCAAAAGCTTGGGGGGCGGAGGTGCCTTTCATGCGGCCGGCGGAGCTCTCAGACGATTTTGCCGGAACTTTGCCTGTAATAAGGCACGCAGTGGACTGGCTAAGTCAAAATGGCGAGCCCGTAGACTATGCCTGCTGTATCTACGCAACCGCACCGTTTATTTCCCTGGAAGACCTGCAGCGGGGCTGGAAATTGATTCAGCAGGAAGCCGCAAGCTTTGCCTTTTCGGTAACCAGCTACGCCTTCCCGATTCAGCGGGCAATTCGGATTAACGCTAATGGCCGCGTTGCCATGTTCAGTCCTGAGTATTTCAACACCCGTTCCCAGGACTTGGAAGAAGCGTGGCACGACGCTGGACAGTTCTATTGGGGAACGGTTGAAGCCTGGCTGGAGGAGCGCCCGATTTTCAGTGAGGGTGCCGTACCAGTAAAACTCCCCCGCCACAGGGTGCAGGATATTGACACCCCGGATGACTGGACCCGAGCGGAATGGATGTTCAAAGCCATGCAGCGGCAGATGGGTAACGAGTGAACATAGTCTTCCGTGCAGACGCCTCCGTTCAGATTGGCACAGGACATGTCATGCGTTGCCTTACACTGGCTGAGGAGTTGCGGCGGCAGGGGCATGATTGCCGATTTATTTGCCGTGACCACCGGGGACATCTTGGTGAATTGATCGCTGGCAAGGGCTTTCCCGTCAACCTGCTTTTGACACCCGTCGAAGACAGTCTCGATTATTCACGAGGCTACGGCACAGCCCACTCCGAGTGGCTCGGTGTGCCATGGCAACTGGATGTAGCGCAGACGCTCTCACTGCTTGAATCCTTGCCTGTGGATTGGCTCGTAGTGGACCACTATGCATTGGATGCCCAATGGGAAGGGCAGGTTAGTGAGGCAGTTGGTGGAATTATGGTGATCGACGATCTTGCTGATCGGGATCACCAGGCGGATATGCTCCTTGATCAGAATGCATTGAATGGAGAAATGGAAGAGCGCTACAGAGAGCGTTTAAATTCAGAGTGTACACTTCTCCTTGGCCCTCATTATGCTTTATTGGGACAGGAGTACAGCTTTTTGGCGAACGCACTGCCAGAACGCAATGGTCAGGTATCCCGGGCTCTGGTGTTTGTGGGCGGAAGTGACCCCCATCACCTTACAGAACGATACTTGAAAGCTCTCAGTGCCCCGGAATTCCAGCGCGTCCTGGTTGATGTTGTCATGGGAAAAAATCATCCTGCCCCGGAAGCCGTCACTGAATTAGTCTCTCGCAGAGACGGCACAAGACTTTATTCAGGGTTATCTACCCTCGCTGCACTGATGGTAAGAGCTGATTTGATGCTCGGAGCTGGTGGTGCTACTAACTGGGAACGAATGTGCCTTGGCCTGACTTCCGTCGTGGTAAGTGTGGCCCGTAACCAGGACGATATTAACCGAGAACTTGCAGGTCAAGGGTTCATTCATTTTCTCGGAAAAGCTGAGACAGCCGCTATTGGTGATATTCAAACTGCGTTATTGTCTGTCCTGAGTGATGCCGGTAAAAACGCCGTTCAATCAAAAGCTATGCGGAAGGTTGTCGATGGATGTGGAACAGAGCGAGTTGCCCAAATAATGCAGGAAGCAAGAAAGCATGCCATTACGTAATATTCAGCAAGAGGACCTCGAACTAATGCTGAGTTGGCGTAATCACCCGTCAGTTCGCTTAAGCATGTTCTCTCAATCGGTTATTGAGCTTGACCAACATAGCGCATGGTTCCGGCGTGAATCCGAAAAAGAAACTTCGGTGTGGTTGTTGTACGTTGATACAGAGGAAAATCCGGCCGGAGTTGTCTATTTCACGGATATGGATAGTATCTCAAGCAATGCTTTCTGGGGGTTCTACGCTGCGCCAGGGGCAAAGCTAGGAACAGGAACGCTAATGGGCGTGGAGGCACTAGACTATTTTTTCGTTGAAGAAGGTTTTCACAAAGTGAACGCCGACGTTCTCGAGACCAATCAACGAAGCCATAAATTCCATCGCAAACTCGGGTTTCAGACAGAGGGAGTTTTCCGTGACCAATATTTGGGTAAAGACGGCTACGAAAGCGTAACACGCTTTGGTTTATTGGAATCCGAGTGGGTCGAGCATCGCAAGACATTTGAAAGTATCTAGATTCAACAGATTAATTACACCGGATCAACGCTTTGCAAACAGACATGTATATACTCGCCACATGCAAGCCCTGGCATAAATCACAGGCAGCTAACTACCTGACCAACGAGTCCAAATTTTTGTGGGCGCACGGCCCAGAGCAACTGAATGAACTGGTCAGTAAAGCAAAGAATATCCGCTATATTTTCTTCCTGCACTGGAACTGGATGGTGCCGGAAAATCTCTGGAAAAATTACGAGTGCGTTTGTTTCCACATGACAGACGTACCTTATGGCCGGGGAGGTAGTCCCCTGCAGAACCTGATAGTGCAAGGCCACAAAGACACCAAACTGACGGCGCTCAGGATGGTAAAGGAAATGGATGCCGGACCTGTTTACGCAAAACGCGAACTATCACTTGAAGGAACGGCAGCGGAGATCTACCAGAGAGCCGGGAAGTTGAGTTTCGACATTATCCAATGGATGATCGATAACCAGCCCGAACCCTCAGCCCAACAGGGTGAACCGGTGGTATTCAAGCGGCGCAAGCCGGAACAAAGTGTATTACCGGGCAGTGGAGACATTACAGCGTTGTATGACCATATTCGAATGCTGGATGCTCCGACTTATCCAATGGCCTTCATTGAACACGGCGAGTTTATTATTGAGTTCGCCGGTGCCGAAGTTCAGGGCGACGAACTGAACGCATCCGTACGCATTCGCAAGAAATCGAATCAGAGGAAGTTATGAAGAGCGTTACCATCGACGGAGTACAGATTGGCCCAGAGCATCCGCCATACATTATTGCAGAGCTGTCTGCCAACCATAACGGCTCACTTCAGCGAGCGCTGGACACTATCGACGAAGCAAAACGGAGGGGGGCTTCTGCCGTTAAATTGCAGACTTACACGGCAGATACAATGACCATCGACAGTGACCGCCCAGAGTTTCTAATCAAGGGCGGTCCCTGGAACGGCTATAAGCTGTATGACCTCTACAAATGGGCGGAAACTCCGTTTGAGTGGCATAAAGCCATGTTCGAGCATGCTCGTAAAATCGGCATTACTGTGTTCTCCACTCCGTTTGACGAAACGGCCGTTGATCTGCTTCAGGAGCTGGATACACCGGCCTACAAAATCGCATCTTTTGAAGTAACAGATCTACCGCTCATTAGATATGTGGCCAAAACTGGAAAGCCGATGATCATGTCGACCGGCATGGCCAGTGAGCAGGAGATCAAAGAAGCGGTGGCCACAGCAAGAGATGCTGGATGTAAGGAGTTGGTACTTCTTCACTGTATCAGCAGCTACCCGGCTCCGATGGATCAGGCAAATCTGGCCCAAGTGAGCGAGTTGGGGCAAAGATTCATCGCGGTTCCGGGCTTGTCTGACCACACATTGGGAACGACAGCTTCCGTAGCAGCCGTTGCACTGGGTGCCTGCCTTATTGAGAAACACTTTACCCTGAGCCGGGAAGACGGAGGTCCGGACAGCGGTTTCTCGATCGAGCCCGATGAATTGGAACGTTTGTGCAAAGATACGCGTGATGCATGGGCAGCCGTTGGCAAAGTGGGCTACACACGCCAGCAGGCGGAAGAAGCTAACCGGATTTTTCGCCGCTCAGTTTACTTCATGCGGGATATGAAGGCCGGTGAAATAGTCAAAGAACAAGATATCCGACGCATTCGCCCCGGCATTGGTATAGAACCGAAGCACTTCAGTGCGCTGGTTGGAAAAAAACTGAAAGCAGATGTAATTCGTGGTACACCAACAAATTGGGAGAAGTTTGATGAATAAAACAATTCTCGTTGTTGCCGCACACACCGATGATGAGGCTCTTGGCTGTGGTGGAACAATTGCACGACACGTAGCTGAAGGAGATTCCGTATATGCAGTCTTCCTGGCTGATGGTGTAACTTCCCGCCCCGGTGCAACTAGTGAAGAGCTAGAACAGCGCAACGCAGCGGCAGCCAAAGCACACGAGATTCTGGGAATAAAGAAAGCCTATATGCTGGGATTTCCTGACAACAGAATGGATAGCATCCCGTTATTGGACATTGTGCAAAAACTCGAAGGTGTGCTTGATGAGGTTAAGCCTCAGGTAATTTATACACACCACTGTGGTGATTTGAATGTGGACCATCGCATTACGCATCAGGTGGTGCTGACTGCATGCCGACCAGTGCCTGGTGCATCAGTAAAAGAAATCTATGCTTTTGAAGTATTGTCAGCCACAGAATGGAACTCCCCCGGCTTAAACCCGTTCATCCCAAACGTGTTTATCGATATATCTGCACATCTAGAAACAAAGATGAAAGCGTTGGCAGCGTATGAGCTGGAAATGCGAGATGAACCGCATGCGCGATCATTGGTAAATACCAAGCGGTTAGCTGAATTTAGAGGGAATTGTGTTGGAGTTGCGGTTGCTGAGGGACTAAGTTTGGTTAGGTTAATTAACTGAAATATCAGCTGTTACCGCCTTTTGCATGCTATTGAAGCGAGTTCCGCTATGAGTTGGTTCAAAGATATAAAAAAGATTCTTGAGCAAGAGCCGGAGCATTGGCTGGCTTACCTGCACGGTCAGCAGCTTGACAACCTGCCGCATCTCTTAAAGGAAAAGCCTCGGTATCGTGGGTTTATTCTTCAGGTCGCAAAATATGGAGCGACGCTTTTACGTGGCATGCAAGTAAAGCCGCGCCCGGAGCTGAAGTGTTCGGCCAAGTTCTTTGTGTTTTCGGGAACCGCCAACCAAATGGACTCGCTGGATCAAACAATTGATTCGCTGAAACAGCGTGGTGAAACCGTTATAGCAATAGCGAATAAAGGATTGTTGAAAAATAATGATCGGGCGCAAAACTATATTCCATTTGCGCTAAACGCTGTTGACTCATTGCGTTCAATAATTCTTCTTTTCGCTAGAGGTGTTGGTCTATACAAAACGCTGAAAGCCAAGAACCCGGTTTCTATTGATTGGCATTTTTCAACATTTTGCAGTGTTTACAATTACTTAGTCTATTTTCATCGCGTGCTTGGGCAGGTTAAACCCGAATTCGTGATCACCTCCAATGATCACAACGTTCCAAACAGATGCATGCTCGCCGTCGCTCATCACTTGGGGATTAAAACGGTTTACCTGCAACATGCATCCGTAAGCCCCATATTTCCGGCGTTGCGGGTTAATTATGCTTTTCTTGATGGGCAATGTGCGCTGGACATCTATCGGCAGTGCGAGCCAAACCAGCCAAACACTGATAGACACGCACCACTGCCCAAGGTAATCCTCTCGGGTCAGAAGAAACATATTAAAAGATCGGAAAAAAGCCAGAGTACTATAGTTGGAGTAGCCTTGAACGTCCTTGATGATGCTGAAGCCGGTATAGCATTCATCAATGCTCTACAAGATGAGGAGCAGGGTGTTCGACTTCGCTGGCATCCGGGTTAGGCGATTAGCGACATTAAACAATATCGCGCAGCCTTTGCGAGCAGCCAACGAGTATCTCTAAGTGATCCAAAAAAAGAGTCGATTTCTGATTTTATGGGCAATATCGGTTGGCTGATAGCTGGCAATAGCAGCATTCACCTGGAAGCAGCTATTGCAGGTGTAATGCCCATGTACTACGAACTGTCACCGCCGAATCACTCCGATTATTATGGCTATGTTAAACACGGCCTGACGCAGAAGGCTGCTTCCGTGCCGGAAGTGCTGAAAATAATCGAGGAAACTCAGGATAACCATACTCCGAATGCTGGGGCTGTCCGATATTACAGTGACACCTACCTTACTGAGTGGGACGGGAAAGAAGGGGAGTTGGTTGCTGAGTGTTTGAAGGCGCTGGCTCTAGGTCATGAGTTGCCAGTTGATGTAGATGATTTTATAGATAAAATATTCGCTCAAAGGGAGATAGACGACTCAGTGGCCGCCAGTAACGCTAGGGCTCCGCAGGCTACCTGAGCACCTCCTGCAATTAGCCATAGTACTGAATCTGTCACCGTCCATGATCGTGCTGTCAATAGCCGACAAGCGTGTCTAGCTCACCGCATAGTCAATCGTCGTATTACCGAGTAATGAAAAGTACCAGCTACAGAATCCAAACGAGCGAATAAGTCCACTTCTAAATTTCATCACATGAGACCGTGTATAAAGCCATCTATGCCCAGCCTCACGGTGAACTGCGCAAGGAGCTGATTACCTGCCTGCGTCAGGGCCACACCAAGCGCCGCCCTCGTGCTGGCGGGGTTGATCGTCGCCAGCAAATCCCGGACCTGGTCAGCATTCACCTGCGACCGCCGAACGTCGAAGAGCGACTGCTGGCTGGGCATTAGAAAGGCGACTTGATCAAGGGTGCATTCAATCGCTCAGCCGTTGGCACCCTGGTGGAGCGTGTCTAGGAAGGTGGAGACCCTTGGACTTGTTAATTAAGATTAGTGGGCCTGGTGGCCTGGTGGCCTGGTGGCTTGGTCGGTAGTTAGCAATGTAAAAAAAAGAGCACCGGAAATAACCATTTATGGCGTTCTGATCGATAGGTGCGAGATTTAGGTTTTAGTGGAATTTTTTCGGCGGGGCGGCAGACCGTATAAAGCTCGGTCGTCGTCGCGCTCCAGGAATTTATCTCGAATCCTTTCAACGTCTAACCAGCTTTCGGCGTACTGTTTCGTGGCAACCATGTGCTCTAATAGCTCTCGATCTACCTCTATCCTGCGACCCTTTTTGTCCTCCACAACAATCCCCCAAAGAACTCTCTTATCGAGAGGCTTATCCACTGGATAAGACGTCGACTAAGTACCAATCTCGAATAATTGTGTCAGGTTCTATCTTCCAACCGTCTGTCATCAGAGCCCGTCATCTTCTAGAGCGCTGCCTTTGAGTCGCTTTGTATCGTTTTCGACCAGCCACGCTTCCAATGAGGTAATCAGAATGGCATTGATCGTTGTGTCGTTTTCGAGTGCCGCCTGCTTGAGTCGGCGGCGTAATTCTTTCGGAACTCGATTCCCTATTTGCACCAGATTGTCGGGCTTCACCGCGTTGCGGTTCGCCCTTTCCTCAGCGCCCGCGATAAACGAATCCGTGCTCTCGATTTCGTAGTTTGGCTTGACCATTTTCACTCCGGTTGTTCTTT
>Ga0307970_1001140_pt1 | contig 14592 bp, 10 predicted proteins | sample OrgLakmetagen712_FD_202093 | JGI IMG/M metagenome (GOLD analysis project Ga0307970, IMG submission 202093) | Saline water microbial communities from Organic Lake, Antarctica - #712 | ecosystem: Environmental > Aquatic > Non-marine Saline and Alkaline > Saline | place: Antarctica: Organic Lake... | reverse complement strand
ATCCAAGCTGTGTCTTGCAGGTCAGGCTTGAGGCCATATTGCTTTGTGATTCGCACGAACCGAGCAACATAGCCGCATTGGCCAGCAGGCGGCAACCAATCCTCCGGCCCCTTGGCCCCCTTCTGCCTTAGTGGAATAGAAAAAATATCCTAAAAAGCATCAAAAACCTATGCCAGAAATCGAAATCTGGTTTTTTTTGAGCATACATGCTTTTATAGTGGAATTAAAAACATACCATTTTACCGATTGGAAATTGCGTGCTGAACAGCGTCTGCATAGAAGCAAATATCAAAGTAGACAACACGGGGACGAAGATAAGTCTTCCGGCGATCGTCACCCAAGATGGTTTGCTGAAAAGTTATTTGGATTATTTGATCGTTCATCGATACAAATCTCGGAGCTGGAAAGACAGGAGCGCGTTTGCGGTTCGACTCCTCATCGATTACACGAATCAGAATAAAGACTGCTTTGAAACTCCTCACCAATTGTTTCAAGAGTTTTCAAACAGCCTCTACACCGGAACGATTGGCGAGGACGGTAGCGATCCAAGTTGGCTGCGGTGGAAACCACGCGAGGATAAGGACGCGAACTTTCTAATCAGCCTCATAACACAATATACAGACTGGCTCTCTGAGCAGTACGAAGAGAAAAAGCTTCAGATAAACCCAACGGTGAAACCTACTCGTTACGAGGAGTGGATGGGCCTCGCAGCCTTCTACCAGAAGAAACGGCGGGCTTTTCTTTCGCACCTTTGGGCTAACAAACCAGACCCTTCTTATTTCCGGAAGGTCATGCCCAGGAAGGTGTCGCGTTCTAACGGCAATGAGAGTAAGAAAAGCTTTCCTTCTGGACGAATTGACGACCTCTTGTGGAATGGCTTTACGCGATATGGCTTTGAAACGAGCGACGTAGTTCATGAGCGCCTGGACCTGAAGAATGTGCTCATTACCATGCTGATGCATTACGGCGGACTCAGGCTCAGCGAGTGCTTTCACTTTTGGGTAGAAGATGTCGTGCCGTGGGAGGACGGAACTGCACTGGTCAAAATTTTTCATCCCGATAAAGGGCGGCCCCGTCCAAACGGTCCCAGCAGGCGCGAAGAGTTGCTCAATAAGTATGGGATGCAACCGCGATTTGAATATTCGAAATCCCATACGCTGCATGCAGGTTGGAAAGCGCCCAAAGAGGACAATGAAAGTCGCCACTTTCTTCAGGTTTGGTGGTTTCCAAGGAGTGCTGGTGAAACCTTTAACGACCTTTGGCGGCTTTACCTGACCTACCAGCGATACCCCGATGGCGGTAAACATCCGTTTGCATTCACGACGCAATCAGGCGCTCCGCACTCAATCAAAGGCTATAACCAATCGCTTAAAAGAGCCGTTGAAAGAATTGGTTTACCGTTTTCAAAAGAAGCGGGAACGACAGCACACGCCCACCGACACTCGTATGGGCAAGCTCTGGCTAATGCAAACGCTGATTCTCTGATCATTAAAAACGCCCTACACCATAAATCGATAGAAAGTCAGCAGGTCTACACCGAACTCACTGATAAGCAGATGCGAGCACATTTGAGCAGATTGTCGCCCGAGCACGGCTTAATTTCTCCAATCAAGAAAGGACTCACTCATGACAACTAAGTACGCCACTGTCGCCGAGGCGTCCGAGGCCGCTCAACGTTTGGGATTTGAAATAAGAGATGAGTACAACAAGGGCTACAAAAAAGACCCGAAGCTGCCAGCAGCTCCCGACAAACACTATGCCGAAGATTGGGCTGATTGGCCCAACTTCCTTCGCAATGAGCACCCCAGAGAAAAATACGTGACGCTCGCCGAGGCGTCCGAAGCCGCTCAGCGATTGGGCTTCAAAACACGCACCGAATACCTGGAGGGCTACCAAAAAGACCCGAAGCTACCATCGAATCCCCAACGAAGTTATGCCGGAGAGTGGGATTATTGGTATAGCTTCCTTGGCGTTGAGAGCCCCGAGAGGTACTCGGCGCTTGCCAAGGCGTCCGAAGCCGCTCAGCGCCTGGGGTTCAAAACACAGACGGAATACTATGAGGACTACCAAAAAGACCCGAAGCTGCCATCACAACCCGCTGTTTTCTATGCCGAAGATTGGGATGATTGGTATAGCTTCCTTGGCACTGAACGCCCCAGTGAGAAGTACGCCACTGTCGCCGAGGCGTCCGAAGCCGCTCAACGCTTGGGGTTAAAAACACAGGCGGAATACTATGAGGACTACCAAAAAGACCCGAAGCTGGTATCGACCCCAGACCAATTTTATGCCGAAGATTGGAGTAGTTGGTACAGCTTCCTTGGCACTGAACGCCCCGATGGGAAGTACGCGACGCTCGCCGAGGCGTCCGAAGCCGCTCAGCGCTTAGGAATCAAAACGTCCGTAGAATACAAAGAGGGCTACAAACAAGACCCGAAGCTGCCATCCCATCCCGACGAAATCTATCGCAAACATTGGGCTGATTGGTACAGTTTTCTTGGCAATGAGCGCCCCAGAGAAAAGTACGCGACGCTCGCCGAGGCGTCCGAAGCCGCTCAGCGCCTGGGATTCAAATCAATTAAGGAATACCAGAAGAGCTACAAAAAAGACCCGAAGCTGACAGTATCTCCCAACGACTTCTATGCCGAAGATTGGGATGATTGGTACAGCTACCTTGGCATTGAGCGCCCCGTGAAGAGGTACGCCACTGTCGCCGAGGCGTCCGAAGCCGCTCAACGCTTGGGGTTTAAATCAGGGGCGGAATACTTCAGGGGCTACGAAAAAGACCCGAAGCTGGTATCGACCCCAAACCAATTTTATGCCGAAGATTGGATAAGTTGGCCTCACTTCCTGGGCAACGAAAACGCCATTAATCGAGAACTGACCAGCAAATACCCCGAGTTTTGGAAAGCCATTCAGTGTTATGTAAATGCTGGTACAGGCCAATCCAACAAGTACTCACATTTGAGAGCATTCCTTAGATTTCACGTGGACAAGTTGGGCTTGGTTGACGATCCGGGAGCCATGCTGTCAAGGGATATCCCGTTTAATGAGCGAGCGTACGAAAACTTCATAAATGCCACCGCAGATACTGTAAAAAAATCACGGCATAACGCTTGTTCCGCTTTTTTCGAGTGGATTTTGGAGACCTATTGCTCTGACGAGGACGATAACGGTGAGTTGATAGTTCTGCCCGGCTACCGTAATCCGCTGAGAACCGTTCTCAAGGGCTTGTTAGACCAGTTGCCCAGCTACAGGCGCAGTGAATCAAACAAGCCCGCATTACCCATGGATGCCATTTTACGAGCCAAGCAGCATCTTGTTCCGCTAGAGGCGACGTCGTTTCGCGATCTCTATCAATTGCATCCCTTCCTCGAAGGCTGCTGGTTCGAGGTTGATCCTCAGTTAATCGATGAGAACGACCCAAACTGCGTTTGTCGAGTAGTGACAAAAGAACGGAAGCGAGGTCGCAAGCGCTATTCTGAAGAGGTGTACGAGTTATGGTCGCCCGTGAAAATTGTTGCTCTCTACACGTTGCTGTCCATTCCATTGCGCAGTCAACAGATCCTTTGGCTCGATAGCGGAGAGGGGGATGAATTCCTTCCGGTATGGCGTGATGGGCAGGTCCACTGGATCAAGAATTTAAACCCGATTGCAACCCGAAAGCGAAACCAAGGCTTTATTCGGAAAGGGAACGATGACGGTGAGTTGAGTGCCTACATCACGACGAACAAAACCGGAAAGAAGCTGGGCGGCTACGAAGTTCCCTTCATGCCGGAAGACCTAGCGTATTGGGTTATCCAGCTTCGGGAGTGGCAGTCCAAATACAATCCTATCGAGGAACTCACACCGTGGACGCAAATCAAGCTGAAGCAAAAGACCAACAAAGACATCCTCAAACGGCGTGGTAAACAAGCGTTCCTTCTTCGCGATCAGGCGTCGATTACCTGTGATGAGAAGGTGTCGCCCATATTTACGACAACCGCGTTTACACGAACTCTGCCTGCTCTGTTGTTTCATAGTCAGAGGCCCGGTGCGGACTTCGCTGAGAAAACCGAAAATAAGAACAGCGTGGATTACAAGAGCCAATTTACCCCTCACGCTCTCCGCGTCAGCCTTATCACTGCCTACATTGTCGACGGCAGAGCGCCCATAGCCGTGATTTCAAAGCTGGTTGGTCATTCCTCGCTGGTGATGACGATTTACTACACAAAGGTAGGAGCCAGCAAAATGCGGCTGGAGATGGCGGCGGCTGAAAAACGGGCACTTGAGCAGAGTCACTATCGTTACGAAGACCTCATCCTCCAGAAGAAAATCGAAGAGGCGCGTCCGGAATTAATCGCCACAGACCGAAGCATCATGGATCAGTGTCTGATACCTAGTTGGCCCTCTGGAGCCTTCCAACTTATGAGTTTCGGAATCTGCCCCATGAGCGGCAACAAGTGTGACGAAGGTGGCATGGCGCTGGTTGAGCGGAAGGTTGAAGCACAGTACGCGCCGGTGCCCAATGGCTACCTTGGGACTCGAAATTGTCCTCAGTGCCGCTTCTTCATTACCGGCCCGGCGTTTCTGGGCGGTTTGTCGGCTATTGCCAACGAAATCATTCTGGAAATCAATGTCACCCGCAATGAATACCACGAACTCGAAGAAAAAAGGCAGACGCTCGATGACGAGCGGTACGATGCCGAGTCTTCGGGACAGGTTTTTGGTAAAGAGCGAACGCTGAAAAAGATCACCTCGGCGTATGAGGAAAAAGCCAAAAAGCTCGACATGCTTCTCACGGATCTCCAGCACTTATACCGCCTGATTTCTCAATCTACCGAACTGCTGAAGACCTCCGAGACAGGCCAGCACCAACTGATCGTCAGCGGCAATTACGTGGAAATGGAGATGCATTTAGAGGAGCAAAGCAGCGAGTTTCGGTTGCTCGCTGAGGTCTGTGCCAACGCTGAAATTTACGAGAGCGCCAGTGCCTCCAGGGCACGCCCCCTGCTCAGTCAGATGCTCGACAAATTGGCGGACACCAATGGGATTGCACCCGCGATATTTCGGTTGACCGAGGATCAGCAGCTCAAAGCTGCCAATCAGGTCGTCCGGCTGATTATGCAAGTGACACAGAATAACTGGCACGTCGCTGACCAGTTGATCAATGGGCAAATCACCTTGGAAGATCTCGCCGAATCACTACAGCTAGGTGATGTGCGCCAAGAGATCGAGTCAGCCATGAACGGGTCTTTGAAATTCCCGCTAGGAATCGAGAGCTGCAATGAGTGAACCGAACGAAGTCTACGAGGCTGTACTGGGCCAAATGAAAAATTCTCGTTCCAGGAAGTCCCTGGAGGCCCTTCACGCCGCTTGCAAGGAGCATCACGAGTCAGGCGCGGTTGATTTCAGAATCTCAACGATTGCGAAGCTAGGAGCCAGTCGTGGCGCTCCTAGCGAACAGACCATCCGAAACAAAACCGGAGAACATTATAGAGCGGTCATTGAGGCTTGGCAGGCGCTTGGAGACCAGAAAAAGAAAGCGATCAAAGCACAGACCACGCCCTCGGGCGAGTACGATTGGATTGATGAGGTAAGCAATAAAACTCACCGCTTCCTCATACTCGACCTGATTTCGAAGGTCCGTAAATTGAGGGCCGAAAATAAAAGGTTTGCATCGATCAAGAAATTGGAAATTGACTACCGAGCGGGTGCTGAAGACAAATCTGAATCGAGGTTACCGAGCCTGTTGAGCCACGAGATTGATGCATTGAAAGACGCCATCTCTGAGGAATCCCTTAAATTAAAGGGCTGGACTAAAACAGAACGCGGCAGCATCAAGGATCAAAACGGCAAGGTTGTCCTTAGAAACGGTTTTGTGGATGCCCTTGACAAAGTGTTGAGTATCGAGAATGGCTAATGGACAAGAAAAAGCTCGCGAAAACCTTGTTGCCTTTCAGCGTTGGGCCGCTACGCAAACCGATGACGATTTCAAACAGATCGTCTTTCGCGGCCAGTTAAACCGTGGCGAAGTCGCCAACGCTATCGGTATCGGAAAGAGCGCCTTGCGCCAGAATCCAGCGATAAAATCGGCCTTGGATCATCTGGAAACGGACCTCCGTGAAAGAGGCGTATTACTGCCACTGACTGAAACCGCACAGCAACAACGGTCTGCGCCAAAGCCCTACGATGCCAGCGCCAATCAGCGGTCCCTGGAGTCAAAACGACTCTCAGTGCTGGAGCAGGAAAACATTGAGCTGAAAGCCCGTGTAGCAACGCTTGAAGCCAAACTCAAGCGCTATGGCGAGTTATCCGAGGTGCTGACGGAATTTGGTGTCGCCCCGTGAATGAAGACTATTTCCGTGTAACCAGTTGCCAGCATGAAGGCGCGAAATACACGATCTTTTCTGGTGTCCCGCTGAAAGCCAACAGCTACTGCATCAACAGCGGGAAATACATCATCTCCATCCGGTGCGAAAACCAATCACTGCCCATCAAACCATCCGTGGGCCAGCAATGGCGCGTGCGTGGTGAGCGGGTATTGGAGGTGGTTGAGGCAGGCGACTATGAATTACAGCAGCATGTCTATAACGCGCCGGTTGAAATGGAATGCACGTTACCAGAATCCGGTGAAGCACTGATCCGCTTTATCGCGTCAGACAGGGATTTCACCGGCATTGGTGAGGTGAAAGCACGGGCGCTCTGGGACGCCTTCGGCAGCAAACTACACCAGATGCTGCGATACGACACAGCGGATCACAGGGAGCTTCTGAGGGGCATTCTGAGTGATGTATCTGTAGACGCCATATATAACGGCTACGCCAAATACCGAAACCTCGCACATGCTAATTGGCTGGCCTCGCTCGGAATCCCTTTGCGTATCCAACAACGCATTCTGAAATACCACGATGAACGCACCGTCGATGTACTCAAGGGTAATCCTTACGCTCTCTTAGGCTTCGGGATGTCGTTTGCCGACATCGATGCCATTTCCGAGCAGTTGGGCTTAGAGAAATCGACTCCGGTGAGGCTCGCAGCGGCCCTAGAAAGCGCGATCCGCAAGCAGGTCGAAAAAGGGCACACCTACGCCACGCATAAGGCTCTGAACCCCGAGATCATAAAGCTTCTGGGCGACAAAGAGCTGGTATCGGAGGCCTTTTCTCAAGGTCACCGCAATGGCCAGTTCATCCTCAGGCCGGAGACTGGGACCTATCACCCCACCGCCCAGCTAATGATGGAGTCGGTCGTCGCCAAACGACTCCAGACCCTGGCCACTATCAAGGATGAAGACGAATCCGTCTTCAAGGCGCTAACAGAGGCCGTTCTGGAGCTGCCTTACGATCTGACCGAGCAACAAATAGAGGCGGTCGAATCGAGTCTTACCAACGCGGTGAGCTGTATAACTGGCGGTGCCGGAACGGGCAAAACCACGGTGCTGCGAACCGTGCTCAAAGCTTATGCCAGTCTAGGTTATGAAGTTCATGCCGTGGCGTTGTCTGGCCGGGCGGCCATGCGACTGCACGAAAGCATCGGGTTTTTCACCAAGACGATTGCTCGCCTGTTGCGGGAGGAGCCGATCTCACCCTCACTGGTCCAGCCCAAGCATCTTTTGGTTATCGACGAAAGCAGTATGATCGACCTGCCGACCATGTATAGGATCGTCACACACCTCGATCCGTCGGTACGCATCATTCTGACAGGCGACCCCAATCAGTTACCGCCCATCGGCTGCGGCAAAGTCCTCTCAGACATAGTCGAATCTGGCGCAATTGCTACTGTCGAGCTGGATATCGTGAAGCGTCAGGAAGGCTCAACGGGCATCCCTGAATACTCTGCCACCATCAATCGAGGCGAGGTGCCGCCATCACTGTCGGTAGGTGCGATCACTTTTCACGAAACGCCTCCGGAGCGATTGGTCGACAAGTGCAAAACCCTGTATGCAGAATCGGCTCACAATACCCAGATCATCGGGGCAACGAAGGCTTTGGTTGGCGAGTTGAACGTGGAGTCTCAACGGCTAATCAATCCAGGCGGTCAAAGACTGGAGTTCACGTTGCATGGGGATGATTTCTACCTTGATCTGAGGGTGGGGGACCCGATCCTCTTTACCCGGAACAACTACAATATTGGTATCCAGAACGGATCTCTTGGTCTCTTATCCTCGGCAGAGCGTAACGTTCAAGATGGCCAAAAAACATTTGGTATCGTAACCTTGGATACCGGAGAGGAGATTGCCATCACCGAGGACGTCTTCGACTGCATGGAACTTGGCTACGCGATCACGCTCCACAAGGCTCAAGGTAGCCAGTTCCCAAGGATTATCGTGGTAGTTCAGAAGGGCCGTATTTCCGACCGTGCGTGGCTTTACACAGCGATTACCCGCGCCGAGATAGAGGTCCATATCGTTGGGCAAGTTAGTGATTTCGCGACCATCGCAAAATCGGTAAGCAATGCGAATCTGCGAGCGAGTTTTTTGAGGGAGTTGCTGGAAGAGAGGAAAAGGGATTCGGGGGTTGGCTGATGTCAGCACAAACCCCTTCATCGCTGGTCGTGGCCATCGGCTCCTCAGCCTGTTCCTGTTCCTGTTCATCAAATTGTGGTTATGAATACACTCATGGTTATTCAAAATGTTTATTTTTAAACAAAAGCGAACCTTGGAAGCGCAGCAAATTACTCACTTTCTTCACCCTGAATTGGTTAAGAAACAAGCTTTCATGATCGCTGGTGAGCGATCAAATGGCGTCACAAACGAAGCACGAGATAATGTGTTCGATTACATTGGGCGGCTCCATGACTACAGGAAGCGAATCAGAGGCGCCGCTCAGGATCTGAAGCTGTCTTCCTGTAAACATCCTCGTTTCAGCACATGCTTGTAGACAGAAATAATCGCGCATAGCGCCTGATTTTAAGCACCCGGACTGACGATTACGCCGTATCTAATCGTGCTGGCACTGGACATGGTCTGTTAGCTGCTTAAGCCCGAAGGCAGCTCTGTGGCCAAGGTGCTCCACGGGGAGGGCTATGATCAGTATGTCAAAGCCGTGCGGGACGTTTTCGGCAAGGTGATGGCGCGCAAGCCTGATTCGTCCAGAGCAAGATCGCGGGGAGTTTATCTGGTGGCCCGAGGTTTCCGGGGGACGTGAGGGCTTTAATCAAGATGGCGGCCTTGCCTAAAGGCGAGTTACTGGTTAAAACATCAGTCTCTATCCAAGGTTTGGAGTTCAAAGATGTTTTCCCGGCTAAATTTATGCGTGCTCGCGCTGCTCTTGGTCACCAACGTGGCCCATGGCGGTTTCCCGCCATCCTGGTACATGAATGCTCTTGAAAAGGCTGATCCCAACATCCTGGGTTACGTTGCCCGTTTTGAGGAAGATGCCTGCGTGATTACGGAGCGCGAGCTAAAAGACGCCGTGGCAAGCGTCATTAAGGAGTCGGAAGTTGAACCAAAGCCAGGACGCCGCGGGGAAGTCCACCTGAGTGTCAGCGTCAGATGCCTCGACGTCGACCAGACCTCTGTCTTTTCCCTCGCCATTCAGTTTGGCAGAAAGGACTCCGACTCGACGGTGCTTTACGTTAAAGACTACGGCGAGATCTTCGCAGCTATGGAGGCTGACGTGGTGCTGCAAAACACAAAAACCGCAGTCGAAGCTGCGATGACTGATTACACCTTGGCCAATTTTGACCGGTGATAGGAAATCGCATGCTCTGTGAATCCTCCACTTAGGAATGTCCGCAGTAGCGGGGGTAGAACCCGTGGTCATGGCGTCGCAAACATTGGAAAGCGGACCTTTTCGCCGAAATGTGATGGCCTTGCAAGAAAGACAGAATAGGGGTTAACATCACACGCCGGAGATGGTCTTGGGGACTAAGGTCAGCAATGCGATGAGCATGATTGCCTGCAAATTTTGAAGCGAGAAAATGAAAACCAGAACGAAATTTTTATCGTACAAGTATCTTGGTTAGGTACCATTTGAAGCTGCCTACGAAAAAGGACGATGCTTTGCGCGATATAATAAGAAATCAGCCGTCAATCTCGGCGGCGTTTCCCGCAGAACTCGATGCTGCCTCGATAGAGTATTGTCTCAACCATTTAAATGATGCAATTCTTATCACACAAGCTGAACCGATCGAAGAGCCTGGCCCCCGAATCCTCTGGGCAAACGATGTCTTTTATCGGTCAACGGGTTTTGAACCCTCAGATGTGATCGGTAAAACTCCCCGTATCTTACAAGGGCCGCTAACCGACAAGTCAGTTTTGGCGACTTTGCGCAATGCGCTTGAAAATTGGGAAGTCTGCAGGGTTGAAGTTTTAAACTACAAGAAAGACGGCTCTACTTTTTGGAACGAATTTGAAGTTACGCCCGTTGCAAATGAGGCTGGATGGTATACCCATTGGATTTCAGTTCAGCGTGATATCACCGAGCGCAAAAAAGCTGAAGAAAACCTTGAGAAGATTGCACTTTACGACTTGTTAACCGGTCTTCCAAATCGCGTTTTACTGGCTGATCGTTTAAGCAAAGCTATGTTGCAGTGTCAACGTCGGAAGCAATCGTTAGGCGTTGCATTTATGGACTTCGATGGTTTCAAGGCCGTCAATGACGCCTATGGTCATAGCGCGGGTGATGAGCTACTTGTTGCCTTGTCAGAACGCATGAAGCTAGCCTTACGTGAGGGTGACACGCTCGCACGCATTGGTGGCGATGAGTTCATTGTCCTGATGGTTGACTTAGAAAAAATCGAAGATAGTGAGCCCGCGTTAAAACGACTACTAAAAGCAGTTTCTGACCCTGTCACCATCGATGATCATGTGGTGGAGGTTTCTGCAAGCATTGGTCTAACCCTTTATCCCGGTGACCAAGCGGATGCAGAACAACTCATCCGCCACGCCGACCAAGCCATGTATATCGCTAAGCAATCCGGTAAAAACCGTTATCACGTCTTTGATGTCGAGCAAAACAATGCGGTCCATGTTCAACGCGCCAACCTGAACGGGATTCGTTGCGCTTTGGATAGACATGAGTTTGTGCTGCACTATCAACCCAAAGTCAACATGCGCACAGGTGAGGTGATAGGCGCAGAAGCTTTGATCCGTTGGCAGCACCCTGCGCGGGGTTTGGTTCCGCCCTCAGATTTCTTACCTTTGACAGAAGGCCACACACTTAGTATCGAGATCGGTGAATGGGTCGTACACACGGCATTGAGCCAAATAAGCCAGTGGCAAAGTTCAGGAATTGATCTGCCTGTCAGTGTCAATATTAGTCCCTATCAGCTAGCACAGGAAAACTTCCCGGATCGCGTGGCTTTAATATTGGCGCGACATCCTGATGTAGATCCGCGTTCTCTGGAGCTGGAAATCCTCGAAACGTCCATCTTAGAGGACGTAAGCAAAGTATCAGCCATCATGGCTGCCTGCCATGAACTTGGCTTAAGCTTTTCTTTAGATGACTTTGGTACGGGATATTCATCGCTGACTTACCTGAAGCGTCTGCCGGCCAGCGTGATTAAAATCGACCAGAGCTTTGTGCGTGACATGCTCGAAGATGCCGATGATCTAGCAATTATTGAAGGCATCGTCGGGCTGGCAAAATCATTCCGGCGCACGGTAATTGCAGAGGGCGTAGAAACGATCGCTCATGGCCAAGCTTTGGTGAAAATGGGCTGTGACTTGGGACAGGGTTACGGTTTTGCGCGCCCCATGCCTGCAGATGATATCCCGGATTGGATAAAGACATGGAAAGCCGATAACTCCGGGGTCGTGTAGTCATCTAAGAGATTCAGTTTGGCTTATCGCCGCTCACTGTTGTGATATGCCACGCCCACCATTAGTCAATATCGATTAATTTCGCTCCTGCTCCGCTAATTTGATAACCGCAAGCAAAATCCATCGGCAACTGGTCAAGTTAGAAGCGTTATTTCGGAAGAGAAAAAGGTCCGCTTTGTGGTCAATCTGGACGTTCGCTTTGCGAACAGCACGGCCAATTTATGGTGACGTGGACACTCCTGGCCCACTAGCTTCTCGCTAGTGCCGACAGGCCGCGATATGAGCAACGTAAGACGCCTTCCTTTTGTGGATTTTTCGTTGGAAAGTATGCAGCGTCAACTATCTTGTCCGGTTCAGCGTCAATTAACTTGGCCGGTTGACGGGGAACTTAAGCTGTCTGTTTTTTGAGTGAGGCTTTTCTCCGGTAACTTTCCCCCAGGCACTGGAGGATGGTGGCGTGATGAACCAGTCGGTCGATAGCGGCGACGGTCATGATGGTGTCTTCGAACAGTTTGTCCCAATGCTCGAAGTCCTGATTGGACGTGATGATCAGGCTGTGGCGCTCGTAACGATGGGCAATTAGCTCGAACAACACACTGCTTTCCTGCTCGCTTTTCCGGACGTAACCCAGATCATCAATAATGAGCACGGCGTACTTGTCGAGCCGGATTAATGCATCGGTAAGACGCAGTGCCTCCTTGGCACGCTGCAGACTTTGTACAAGCGCCGTGGCAGCTACGAACTTGACCCGGATGCCAGCCTCGATCAGGCCATAGCCGATGCTGCTGGCCAGGTGGGTTTTACCGACCCCGCTGGCACCGAACAGCAATAGGTTGTCACCTCGTTTTACCCAGTCAGACTGATCAATCAGTTGGCTGATATGGGGCTTGGTCACCCCGGTCACGGTGTCGAAGTTAAAGCCGCCCAACTGCTTGCCGGGCGGTAACGTGGCGTCTTTCAGGTAACGCTGTAGACGCTTATCTTCGCGTGAGGCAAGCTCCAGAGCGCACAGTTCGCTCAGGTATTGTTCTGGACGCCAGTGTTCCGTCACGGCTTTGTCCGCCAAGGGTTGCCAGTGATCTTTAATACTGCCCAGGCGCAGGTGCTTTAGCATTAACGGTAGCGAGGCTGTCATGTCATTCATGGCAGCCTCCTGTGCGCAGCAGAGCCTGGTAATCGCCGAGTGGGTGCTGGGGCACCACCAGTATTGGCAGAACAGGATTGAGGTTCAGGAAGCGGTCTTCGCACTCCAACAGGCTTGGCAACTTGCCGCGCGTTATGCCGGCCAGCACGTAACGGCCCAGAGTGCTTTCCCGGTCGCTTTTCTTGGCCAGGTGCAGCAGTCTCACCATAAAGTGGCAGGCCTTGTCGGCACTTAGGGCATCATCGACATGCTGCCAGATACGTCGGTAATCGTCGCTGGGGAACAGATCATCTCGCCACTGGGCGTGGCGGAAGGCACGAGGTTTTTTGACCAGAGATTCGATCACATGATGGTAATTGACGCTGCGTTGCCGTTGCATCCCCTTAGTGTGGATGCGGGTGAGTGTCAGCGTCTGAACGCCGGCGCACCACAGCTCCAATCGGGCATCGAACAGGCGCACCATCAGTCGGCTACCGATCAGTCGTGACGGTACCGTATAGGTCACCCTCTTCAGCACGATGGTGCTGGTGCGACTGACCCGCAAGGTATGTTCACTGTAGGTGCTGCTGTCATGCACGGGCAGTGAGCGGAGGTGTTGTTGCTCTGCCTTGAACGCAGTGCTCACTCGGCGGTTGCGCCGTGCCATCACTGCCTGGAGGAAGATCTCATAAGCCTCACGGGTGGTAAAGTCATAGCTCCCACGCAGCAGCAGCGCCTGCTTGAGTTGACGCTTGATGTGGTTGTTTGGCGATTCGATAGCACCGTTCTCGTGGGCTACGCCCCGATTGTTGCGAGTAGCCTGAACACCATAATGACGACAGAACTCGGCAAATCGCTCGGTAAAGTCTTCTTGTTCCTGGCGGTTTTTGTAGGCGGCACTCAGGCTGTCGGTGCGTAATTGTCGCGGCACACCGCCACTGCTCCGGAAGGCCTTTTGCAAGCCATCGGACAGCGCGCTGAAGCTCTCGCCGCCATAGGTGACCTGGGCGTAAGCCCAACCGCTGGCGACCAGACGGTAGTGGAAAAGTTTGTGTTTCAAGGCCTCGCCCGCAACGGTCACCGGCTCTTTAACCCAAGTGAAGTCGGCAATGCCCAGTTCTCCAGCCTCATGTGTCTGAGTGAACATGACCGGCTGCGCCGGTCCGTGTAATTGTCGCCAGCGACCAATACGCCGTTCCAATGTGCGTCGTGCACGCGGATCGAATTGGTCGGTGTGGTGTTCACAGAGGTGATCAAAAATACCCACCGGTGTGAGTTCGGATGACGACTTGAGCAGCGGCAATACGATGCTGTCCCAGACCTCTGCCAGCGGGTCTTCACGGGTACGCCAATGGCGATCTTGCTTAACCGGTTGATGCGCTTGCTGATCTATTCGCCGGGCGGAACGTTCCGAGATGCCGGCCTTTGCCGCAGCAACTGTCTGTATCTGGCTTTTGCGATGTTGCATGAATAACCTGACCTGCTGATCTGTAATGTGTTTGCCTGACACAGCGACTCCTCCGTTCTGCTGTGTCAGAACCTACCAGATCAACCGGCCAAGATAATTGTCGCTGGACCGGCCAAGTTAATTGTCGCGCTATAGAAAGTGGGCTTTTGATGCCAAGTTGAAGGGATCTGGATGACGGAAAGAAAATCCTACAGCTTGGCTGATCTCGTGGCCCAGTGTGACCCAGACGCCCCGATTCCAAACACGCTTCGAGAGTGGAAG
>Ga0307970_1001135_pt1 | contig 14598 bp, 9 predicted proteins | sample OrgLakmetagen712_FD_202093 | JGI IMG/M metagenome (GOLD analysis project Ga0307970, IMG submission 202093) | Saline water microbial communities from Organic Lake, Antarctica - #712 | ecosystem: Environmental > Aquatic > Non-marine Saline and Alkaline > Saline | place: Antarctica: Organic Lake... | reverse complement strand
GAAAGTTATAGAAGGCTTAGTAAAGACTATGAATACAACACCGATACTTCTGAGGCAATGATTCAATTAGCCATGGTCAGATTAATGCTTAATAGAATTATTAAATAAAATCAAAACAGTTTCTAAGTTTCTTGCAAATGGTTTCATTTTAAAAAATAGTTAGCCCCCAAATAAATCAATGATTTTTTAAACAATGTTCTAAATGTCTGAAAAGCCAGGGGTTGAAAATATTGCCAATCACCCTTGAATTTTCTTATCAGTGGCGGATCTGAAATCCGGAAGACACTTTTATTACATCACTTTAGCTGATATAAAAAGGATGGGACGCTATCTTGCTTTATTGTCCTTCGACAGGTATTTCTGTTTGCCAATTTTTTGGTGTTGAGCTTCAAAGAAAGTGGGGTCTCTATTCATCAGGGGCTGATGGCTTTGATTGCCACCCGCTAAAGATGGTAAGGGCTGATATTCTTTACTCTGTATTCCTCGCGGTTCGTGGTGGTTTATCTTTGGGCCGTAAGTATTTGTAGCTGCTGAAATTATCTTTATCCGTTTTGTGGAAAAAGCATGGAGAACAGTCTGGTAACGGATATCAATCTGTTCTGCGATTACCCCTCCAGCTGCCGGGCCAAATTGATTGCCAGGTTGTATGCCAGCCAGCCATCTTCCAGCTTAAACACCATGGGTTTAGCACGCTGGCTGTCTTTCATGATGCCCAGCCCGTCGTCATAGGGTGTGAAGGCAACGATTTTGTTGTAGCGGACCCTGAACATTTTGTTATAGCTTCCAAAATAGATATGCTTTGTGGTTAGCACCAGGATGCCGGTGTCCACATATTCCATACTTTTTTCTTCTACCGGACGCCCCTTAAACGCACCTGTTCTGTAATAAAGTCCTTTAGCCACCCTCACGCTAAAGCCCTGATGTCCTCCTTCATAATGCCGCCGGGTAATTTCCTGGTAATACGCTACGTTGCTGAATGCCCAGATAAGGGTCTCTGATTTCTGAAAATTGAAGTGGACAGGCATTTGAAAATCAGGGGTGTTTTCCGGCTTTTCGCCATTCAGCACTTTTCGCAGCGTGGATGCCTTAAGGATATTCCTGACACCGTTATAATCATCCAGCTCATTGATGCTGTATGACGTTTTATTGATAAACTCCGAAAGGATCGCTTCCTCCTCCTCTGACAGGATATCATCCTCCAGAAAATCATCCACCACCAGCTTAACAGCATAGGCTGCTGTCTCCCGTCGTTTATCCTCTGTAATACCCTCCATAACAGCTATGGGATTGCCCTGCTGTTTAATAGCCGCAGCAAGCTCCCGGGCTTTTGCCTGCTCTACCGCACCAGATGGCTCTATCGCATTTCCTTTCCCGGAGGAACCTTGTGGCCACAATCCTCTCACCGAAAAATAGAGAAACACCAATCCAACCAGTAACATAAATACAAATCCGCCGGCATCATCATTGAGCAGGCCTATACTTGCTATAATTATTAGCACGCCCACAATAAGCATGAGGGTTAAGAAGAATTTTTTCATAGCTGTTACGTTCAATGGTTATTGTCAAAAGTAGTGGAAAAATATTAATCCCCCCAAAAGTTCTGCATGATACTTCGCTTCATCTCATCTTTACTTTGTACCCAAATTGAGCGATTCTCGCTCACGATAAAGAAATTGTAAGCATTTCACCTTCCCGCAATTCTGCGGGACAGGCTACCCATTCGGTGAAATACAACAATTTCTAAATCGTCCGCCCTAGGCGGATAAGTAAAGCGCTTTTTCACTTTCCCGGAAAATAAGTCGGGACAGGCTGTTCAAACCGCTCAACTTAGGTTGTAATAGCTTACCTCCGGAAAATTCATCAAAACCCAGATGAACTTTTGGCTTGTCCTAAAAGTACCTAAAGGACACGCCTGAAAATATTGCCACAAAAGCTATGAGGGCGAAGGACAACAGGATAGAGAAGAACCGCCTTGTCTCCGGCAATACACAAAAGCAGAGGTGAGAAATAGTATGGGAAAGGACTAAAGTATATGAATATCAGCAGATATCTCCCAGACTGCCAGAGCATAGGATAATTAGTATCTTTTGTCATCACGCGATGTGGAGTAATTCCTTGATCTGGTGCTTCGGAATGACTTGGTTTAGAAAACAAACAAGACAGGGGGTAAGAGTAAAACTATTTATCGTCATTCGTCGTAAAAGACCGTTCGGAATGTTAGTTCCTTACCCTATCTATTGCAATCCTGGGCAGTTCATTAGGCCTGAAGCCTGCATTTAGGATTGATAAGATGACAATAGATGCTGTCTTGTCTAAAAACTTTCATTATGAGCAAATATAATGAAATTGACATTGCAAAGCAAACCTTCGACTGTTATGGTCAAAGGAAAAATGATTCGTACAACTTAAACAAACGCGTGCAGATTATCAACAATTAATCAAACCTTTTGGCAAAGACAAAACTTACATCATGGAGGCTACCGGGCCTTATTATTTTAAGCTGGTCACATTCCGGCCGGATATGCCGCACACTATCGAGGCATTGCAGGGAGGCCCGCCCGACTGGATCGCGAAGTCTCGGGATTCTGTCGGGCGGGAATCTCATGGTTCAAAATTTACGTTTTAGTATTTAACTCCACATCTCAATAAACAAAAAAGTGATTGCATTTGGTTATTTTAAGAACTAATGATAACTTTGTGAATATTGCACAGGCAATAAAAAGTTTAGTTTGCTTATTATAAATGTATAATTAAAATCTAGGAGGTCAAAATGGCTATTAAAAAAGTATGGATAGAAGAAGGATGTGCCGCAGACGGTATATGTATGGAAATTTGCCCCGAAGTATTTGGGGAAAATGACGACGGCGAAGCTTTTGTTAAAAAAGGCGCCGATCTGAAAGCAAATGAAGAAGCCATTAAAGAAGCAGCCGAGGAGTGTCCTGTGGAAGTAATCAGGTACGAAGAAGAATAACAGCACACTCCCTCAGCACAATCCGTTCAGGCTTACAAAAGTTAAAAAGAGGTTCTCCCGTAAGAACCTCTTTTTATTTACACCCCCAAGACCTCAATCCATTAGTACAAATGCAGTTACATCAATACCGGTTATCAATTGAAATGAGCCTATAGTACCCCAGGCCTTTATCGGGGCGGCGTTTCTCTCCTAAAGGCACTTCAAATATCTATCGGTATTAACCATTACAAAAATCAATCCCGAAAGGTTTCGGTAGACTTTAAGCGCAATTTAATTTGCAATTGGTATACCTCCTGAGCGGCAAACAGATGCGGTTTTTCTGGAAGCCAGCGCTAACAATCTGTGGCATTGCGGCGCAGCTGAAGCTTCACAGCCCGGAACGCCAGCAGAAAATACACTCCGGTTTGTATCAGCATCCCGGACAGTTCATAGCTTACGTCCATCACAGAAGCCCCCATCGCACGTACCCGCAGGCTTGCGGGAACCATGAAGCTGCCCGGCATAATGTGTCCCGGGCTATAGAGGATATCAGATATAGCCTCGGGAGGCCATGAAATTCCTGAGAGAAACAACACTATAGGACTGAGGAACACCAGAAAAAGGAAAGCTTCCTCGCGATGTTTGAACAGAGCTATCTATCATGAATTACCCGCTATACGGGTTTGTGAATTCTAAGCAGGTAGCAGCATAACGCATCATGCAACAACAACAGGCATGTCACATAACAACCCGGCAACAAAATGCAATTCTTTCGAAAGGAATTTAACACTCCATATCGCCACCTAAATCTTCGGACGATGCGCAGGATATCGACTGAGGTTTACAATGCCTGCCGGTTGGTTTGATGCTAGTTGTTCCCCCAATGCCGGGATTGTTAAAAAATTCTATTATCTTAATGTATTGATTGCCTCAACAATACCCTTCACTGTAGAGCGGTTCTTGTAGTTTGGATCCAACTGGCGCCAAATAATTTTCCCTTGCTGGTCAACCACATAGGTGGCCGGAATGGGCAAGCGTTGTGAGGTGTCGGAATGGGTTTCTTTAAGATTGGCTCCCAGCGCCTTGTTATATGTATCCAGGGTAGCCTCATCGGGCTTAAAAGTAACATCATAAGCGTCGGCAATCTTATACCCTTCATCGTAGAGCAACGTATACCCGGCACCAGTTTTTCCGGCCATCTTTTCAAGATATTCCGGCTTTTCGGGAGAGATAGCAATGACTCTCGCGCCGGCCTTTTCTATCTGTTTAAGACTGTCCTGAAGCTGGCTCAGGTGCCTGTTGCACACCGGACACCAATAACCACGATAAAAAATAATAACCACGGGCTGCTTTTGGAGTGCCTTCGCTAGCTGAAAAGTATTTTCTTTGGCATCGATAGCTGAGAAATCAGGTGCCCTGGCACCTACTTCCAACCCTTTGGCTTCCTCAGCCGACCGGAATTTTTGTGCTTGTGCCGCTATATCTGTAAAAAGAAGCAGGAAGAGAAAGCCTGTGAAAATATGTAACTGTTTCATGTCGTATTTATTTATGGTTTAGAATATTTGCAACGAAAATCCTGCTGAAAATATTGCTTCATGCAGCCCAATCTTAGCCAATGAAATACGTAAGCCGCTCATAAACCGCTAAAACGGCACGGCTGCATCCCTGCCGGACAAAATACTGATGACTATACCTTAACTCTGAAATGGCGGCAGGGCGCGGCCATTTATTCTTACAACAGCGCGATGGTCAATTGCTTGCTGCGGAACCACTGCCTGCCAGCAGAGGCAGCGCCCCTCCCAAAACCACCCTTCATCAGACGTAGTGAAAATCACCAGCAGAATGCTTTCGGCAGGCGCACTATCGGCAGCTTACTGCATCATTCCCGACAGATATTCTATTTTATCATCCATCAGCTTAGTGAGCTCCTTAGTCAATTCTTCCCTGTTGTGCTGCTCGGCCTGCATAGATACACGGCGGATAGCGCTGTAGGCTCTTGTCAGATCTTCTTCGTAATAATTAAAGAATTCCGGTCGCAGCGATGCATAATAGTCCATATCCTCGCTATACCGGTCGGCTATAGCCCTTGCCAGTTTATCGCCTTTTTCCATCGCGCCGCCGCTATAATAGACGTCTATCAGCGGCAGCAGGTAAAAGTCAGGCGGAATCTTGCTCAGGGGGAATACTTCCAGGCATTTATCGGCCAGGTTAACGGCACTGTCAGGCTTGTTAATACTTAAGAGTGCCTCGGCCGTCCGCACAAAATTGTTCTTCGGCATCATGATGTTCTTCTGGCTCTCGCGGTCGATGGTAACATCAGGCTGGTTCAGCCGGCCCCACTTAAATTCATTCATGAGTAAATCATATGATTTACGGGCATGCACCCCTCCCATTCCCTGGTAATAATCTTTAGCTTTAACAGGCATAAACTTGTAGATCATCCCTTCGAGGTGCATATAATCATCCAGCCCGAAAATTTCGCTTACGCTTGAAGGGTTGGCAAAATAAATAGCCCGCTCCCAGTTGTTAGAAGCAATAAGGTCCAGGAACATCAGGTCATTTTTATAGAGATAGTTTTTATTAATCGTCCATGTTATCTCATCAACAATGCGGTCCTGCATATATTCCGGCACAAGCCCGCTGGCTATCACTTTTTCTTTATCAATTGTTAGTTTCACCTTTTTCGTCGGGATGTAATTCAGCTTATTGCCCCCCTGCATTGTGAGCTTGGTACGGTCATCATCATTTTTAATAAACCTGATAAGCCTTTTGAGCTCCAGAGGACCCTCTATCCTGTCCTGCGGATATACCAATACGGCGTCATTGGTTCCTTTAACATAGTCTTCTTTATCCAAAGTAAAAGGCAATGGTTCCGACTCATACATTTTATGAAACTTCTGATGAATATACCAATCGCCGGAGGCCAGCATAAAGTTAACCACCCTCACATCCGTTCTTACGCCTTCCACTTCCTGGGCATACCAGAGCGGGAAAGTGTCGTTGTCGCCATTGGTGAAAATAATCCCGTTGTCATCGGCAGACTTCAGGTAGTTGGAAGCGAAATCGCGTGTAGCATATCTTCCTGACCGGTCGTGATCATCCCATCCTTCCACAGCCATAATTGCGGGCACCAGTGCCAGCAAAATTACGGTGGCGCTGACAGCCGATACCGGGGCGCTTTTTATCAGTTTCCTCAACCCGTTATATACAAACAACACCGACAATCCTATCCATATGGCGAAGGCATAGAAAGAGCCCACATAGGCATAATCCCTTTCGCGCGGCTGGTAGGGATACTGGTTTAGGAAGACTACTATGGCCAGGCCGGCCATAATAAAAAGAATACCGACGATCAAAGCATCTTTAGGGCGTTTCTGGATATGATAGAAAAGTCCTATCAGGCCAAACAAAAATGGCAGAAGGTAGAACTTATTATTCGCCGGGTTCTGCATACTCGCCGGCAGGTTATCCTGACTACCTATCCGGGGTGCATCAATAAAATCAATACCCGACTTCCAGTTGCCATGTTCTATATTGCCATGACCTTCTATATAGTTTTGCCTTCCGGCGAAATTCCACATAAAATACCTGAAATACATATGCCCGATTTGATACCGGAAAAAGAACCTCAGGTTTTCCCCGAAAGCAGGCTTGTTTATTACCTTGGTTTCCCCGTTGGGCTGCCGGTATTCCACAGGTCTTCCATCCACATCTCCCCAACGCTTGTAGGCCTGGATATGGCTCTGCTTCTGACTGCTCCACATGCGCGGGAAGATCGTCGTAAAATCGGGATGGTATTCGGGCACTGTCCCCTTACGATCATCCGTAATAACATATTTTCCGGCTTCAGTATCTTTTTCATATACCGGTGACTGATCGCCGTAATCCTCTACAGGCGAGTTGTAATACTGCCCGTAAAACAAGGGCGTGGAGCCATACTGCTCACGGTTCAGGTACGAAAGAAGGCTTACCGCGTTCTCAGGACTGTTTTCGTCGATGGGGGTATCCGCATTAGAGCGAATAACAATCATCAGAAAGGAGGAGTAGCCGATAATAAGAAAAACCACACTAAGCAAAATGGTGTTGACCAACGCTTTTCTTTTGCGGATATAGTACAACAAAACTGTAATAACCGTAAGCAGGAGTAACCTGAAGAAGAAATTACCCGCCGATCCCGCTTCAGACAAAATTAACAAGACCAGTGCCGACAGTGCAGCCAATAATGCTGATTTAAGCCGTTTGCCGGGATAGTGCTTTTCGGTATACCAGATACCCATCGAAAGAACGCCTATTATCAGTAATGCAAAGAAGATAGTTCCCGAATCGAAGGGAAGCCCAAAGCTATTCACAAACAGCATTTCGGTATGGGCAAAAAGGCTGACAACTTCAGGAATTATTCCATACATGATAAACCCGATAAACACTAAAGAGATAATGCCCGTTATTAGTGTGCCGTTGGGTGTGGGGTTATATTTCTTAAAATAGTATACCATTACCACTGCAGGGATAGCCAGCAGATTAAGGAGGTGCACTCCAATAGAAAGCCCTATGAGATACACGATTAATAATATCCACCGGTCGGCGTGAGGCTCATCAGCCACGCGCTCCCACTTAAGGATGGCCCAGAAAGTAACCGCCGTAAAGAAGGATGACAAGGCATATACCTCTCCTTCTACAGCTGAAAACCAGAAAGAGTCGGAGAAAGTGTAAGCCATAGCTCCTACTAACCCACTACCCAAAACTGCCAATACTTTCCCGTCAGAGAAGTTATTGCTGGGGGCAACCACCTTGCGCGCCAGGGCGGTGATGCTCCAGAAAAGGAACAGGATAGTGAAAGAGCTGGCCAGTGCCGACATGGCGTTGATCATCAGGGCCACCTTCGAGGTGTCGCCAAAAGCAAACAATGAGAAAAACCGCCCTAACAGCTGAAAAAGAGGAGCCCCCGGCGGGTGACCTACCTGCAATTTGTAGGCAGTGGCAATATATTCGCCACAATCCCACCAGCTGGCAGATGGTTCAAGCGTTAAAAAATAAACCGTCGTAGCAATAATAAAGGCTATCCAGCCCAGGATGTTGTTTAGTTTCTGATATTGCAGCATTAGTATTCTTGTTTTTGAGGCGAATTTATCATTTATTCCTGAAACAGATTGACAAATTTAGAAAAAATGCGTTAAGGCATTTTGAGAAAAAAATATTTTACTATCTTTGCATCGTCTTTCGAGACAAAGACCGGATGTCCGGTAGTGTAATTGGCAACACGTCTGATTTTGGTTCAGAAGAGTCCAGGTTCGAACCCTGGCCGGACAACATAAAGCTGCCCTAAAGCAGCTTTTTTTTTGACACATAAAAAAGCTGCCTCTTTTAAGAAAGATATTTATTACCTTTGGATCTCAACAGATTAATATGGAGTGGCGTCATATCTTCTTCTCAGTTTTACTCTTTACGGTTTATTCTATAAATGCAGCCGGCCAGTCAACTGTTTCCGGCCTGCCCTTTATTACGGAATATAGCTACAAAGACTATCATAACCATGGCAAAACATGGGCTACCCTCCAAACTTCGGAAGGCGATATGCTTTTTGCCCATGAAAAGGGAGTGCTGATTTACGATGGCCACGGCTGGCAGCTGTTGCAACTTCCCGGTCAATCAGGTGCCAGAAGCCTCTTCCAGCACAATGGCATAGCATACGTCGGCGGCTTCAACCAGGCGGGCTGCCTGGTTACAGGAAGCAAAGGGGAATACCGGTACATTCCGTTAATCCCCGACAGCATAGACTTTCGTGCTGCTGAAGACCTCGTTGTGCAGGATTCCATAATATTTCTGCTAAGCCCCGGAAAGTTGATAATGCACGATTTGGTTACTAATCAAATATTTGTGAATAAGCATGACAATAAAAGCAGATTTCTGAAAATCAGTGATAAATGGCATGTGATAATTGAAGGGAAAGGGGTTTATGCCCTCCAGCCCGGCTTTTTTTATGACTTCCCTCCTGCAACGGCAATGCAAGGAAAGGATTGGCAGCTTACTGCTTCAGCACCTTTTCAGGGCACGGCTTCTGTTGTGTATGATAAGCAGCATGGGTTTATGCGCTTGAATATTCAGGACTATTCGCTCAACAGATGGGCTAATCAACTGGATACACTAACTAACTTCGCCACACCTGAAAAGGCATTGCGGCTCAGTGATGGCACTTATCTTTTTATTGTGCCGGGGACCGGGCTCTTCGTCGCCGGCGGGAACGGCACCTTAAAGTCTTTTATAGATAACGCCGGGGACCTTTTAGCAAATACAATCTTCAACGCTTTTGAAGACCAGCGCGGCAACCTCTGGCTGAACACGAACCGCGGCATCTTATATGTGGAATACAACTCTCCATTCCGCGTTATTGATCACCGCCATGGGCTGGAGGGCTCTCCTGTCTTCACCACGATATGTTGTAACAGCCTGATTACGGGCACCAGTTCCGGGGTATATATTCTTCAAAAGAAACATATCAGCGATAAGCATTACCGTTTTCATCCCCTAAACCAAAAGTCTTCTCCGGTTACAGCCCAACCCCTCGGCAGTCACCTGCTGGTGAGTTATCACGACTCTTCACTACTTTTCCCTTCCGGCAAAAAAGTGCTGCCTTTTGGTGTAAACAGTTTTCACCGCCCTTCTTATGACACTTCTCAGCTGTGGGCGGGCACCAACAACGGCCTGATGCGCATTACAATACAAGAAGGACCCTGGAGCTACAAACCCGTTAAAGGGATAAGCGGGATTATCAGCAAAGTCCACAGCACCTCACCGAACAGCCTCTGGACAGAGAAAAATGGCGCACAGGTTTCACGACTTCTCTTAAATCCCCGTGCCGACTCGGTACTAACTCAGGAGCCTGCCAGCTCCTTTAGCTTGATGGGCCCACATCCACAGGCACGCCTCTTTAATCGCAATGCAAAGCCTGTTATTGCAGGTAAGGCAGGTTTTTTCACCTGGGATGATTCGAATAATCAACTTTATCCTGTCTCGCCACTAAATGAATACCTCCCTCCCCAGCCTTTAGACCTGCTCAGGCAGGACTCCAAAAAACGGTTCTGGTTCTGGAAAAACGAAACAACAGCTTTCGGTGGCGTGATAGGCGATTTCTTTAATGGAGTGACATTAGATACCACGCTTTTTAAAAGACTGGCAAGGCAACATATTATGGATATTGACTTTCATAAAGGCAAAACAATATTTACGGCCAATGATAAGTTGATAGTGTATAACCCGGATAATTACAATCCTCAAAAGCCCCTGAAAGTGAAGCTATCCCATATTTTCGACGTTGATGATGATACCCTTATCAGAATGAACCCGCATCATCATAAGCAAAAGCAACTGGTATTGCTTCCGGATGCCAATGACCTGCGGTTTGTTGCCACCACCGATTTATACACCGCCACAGGGCAAACACAGTTTGCCTTTAAACTGGAGGGGCATGACAAAAACTGGAACCCCTGGCAAAACAATCATTTTAAAGAGTATACCGATTTAAAATCCGGCACCTATGTGATACATGTCAAATCGCGTGATTTTCATGGATATACCAGCACTGCTGAGTCTTACACCATTGAAATCCAAGCCCCGTGGTATGCCGCACCCATAGCCTTTGCGGGATATGGAATAGTGTTGCTGGCATTGGTTTTTATTATGGTGGAACACCTGAAAAAAGTCAACAAGAAAAAAACACTACATCTTGAAAAGCTGATAAAATCCAGGACGCAGGAATTGATAGCGCAAAAGAAGAAGATCAGGACAGAGCGCGACAAGATTAACGACCTGAACACCACTAAGGACAAGTTTTTCTCCATTATCGCGCATGACCTGAGGAGCCCGTTTAATTCGCTGCTGGGGTTATCTGAAATACTGAAAGAGGACTTCGATAACCTGAGCGATGAAGAGAAAAAAGAGATGATTGAAAGCCTTCACAAGTCCGCCAGCCTCAGCTTCAGCCTGCTCGATAATCTTCTGACATGGTCGAGGACGCAGCGCAAAAAGGTGGAGATTTATCCGGGATACTACAGCACCGAAGCGGTGGTAAAGGAAACACTGCATCTGCTGGACTCTTCGGCGAAAGCAAAAAATATCAAAATAAACAACTTCATAAAAGAGGCACATAACGCCTATTTCGACAGAAATATGGCGCTTACTATCCTCAGAAACCTCATCTCCAATGCTATAAAATTTACACACCCCGGAGGCCTCATAGAAATAGATATTGAGGAAGATGCCTCACAAATACGGTTATCGGTAAAAGATAACGGAGTAGGCATGTCCGATAAGGATTTGCAAAGCTTGTTTGACCCGGGCAAGCAGATAAAACGTAAAGGCACACAAAACGAGGTGGGAACAGGATTGGGGCTTATCTTATGTAATGACTTTGCACAACAGAATAACGGCAAGCTAAAAGTGCGCAGCGAATACAATAAAGGAAGTACTTTTACCCTCTGCCTTCCCAAACAACCCAAAGCGGAATAATGACAGAATCATCCCTGCAAAATCATGTCTCTCCCCGAGATTCAATCCTCTTATGGCAGCATGAGTGTCGCAATATAGCCAGCACAACCATCGAATACCTAAGTTGAGCGGTTTGAACAACCTGTCCCGACTTATTTTCCGGGAAAGTGAAAAAGCGCTTTACTTAGGTTTAACCCCGATTTAGAAATTGTTGTATTTCACCGAATAGGTAGCCTGTTCCGCAGAATTGCGGGAAGGTGAAATGCTTACAATTTCTTTATCGTGAGCGAGAATCGCTCAATTTGTGGAGTAGTTATGCTAATTGTAATTTCAATGTTTCGCTGAAGCTCCCTTTGAAATACAATTGGTATAATTCTGATGATTAAAGAAAAACTGAGGTGTAAAGTTGATTACTTACAGATTTCTCCTTCAGGCACTTTCTCTAATCTTCAGTTTTACACCATTACATTGTGGATAAGTGCCTTCAGTCGAAAAGACGTGCGTGTGGGCAGAAACAGCAAAAGGGATGCGCTGACGCCTTGTACTATAAATTATTATGTCAGCGCATCCCTTTTGCCACCTCTGAGATATAACTTCCGTCTTTTCGAACCGAGGCCTCCCTTTGCTTTATGAGGAACATATGTCTTTGAGCAAAAAGATAGCAATAAAGAAAGTATTGACCCTATTTGGCCGAGGGAGAAATCTACTGACTGTGACTAATCACGCATTCTAAATATTAAGCAGTTGTTTTATAAAGGCTTACAATAAGTATCTATGTTTACACCTCAAAAGAAAAAAAAGGTAATACAGGCTATCGTCACCAGACGTAAACCTTTTCACAGCGTCACTGTTTAAACTTCGCCTGCTGCCGGATGTTTCAATTGCGGAAGCAAGTTTTATGTGTCGTTACCTTAAAAAATAACGTGGAAAAAAACTCAAAATATAACGTTGAAAATTTTTAATTATCCATTGCCGGTAATTGTGGTCATTTTTCTGATTGTTATATCGCTTTTGCTGATACTTAATGTGGCAGCAAAAAGATTCATTGAGAAAGAAATCCGGAATCTCGAAATTTCTGCGTTTACGTTTTCTGCCCCTCCCAAACTTAACGTGAGCCTGTTGAAGCGGGAAATATCAGTTAAACAAGCAACCCTGGAAAGAGAAGGAACAGACAGTATTTATATACAAAGCATACAGATTAAAGGAATCCACGTTTTTCCACTCCTGTTCAAAGGCCAAATGGTAGTGAATAAAGTTTTGGTGGACAAGCCCGGAGTATTTCTCTCAAAAAATTCCGGCAGAAAGCCTGAAAATGACGCAAAGAAAAAAATCAGGATCAAAAACTGGAACTAAGAAACGGGCAGTTGATGATGAGTGAACCGGATTCTTCAGGAAATGACACGGTATTTTATGCAGAAATGAATGCCGACATGTGGAATGTAGACCTTAACTCGAAAGCCCAAAAATATGTGATTAAAAACAACTCTTTCGGGCGGATTCGTTTATCAGCAAAAAACAGTTATTCCACTTTACCAAACAAACGCTACCGGGCTCATTGCGACACGCTCTCTTTCGACTCGCAAAATCAAGGCTTTACAGCTCACAACATCAGCCTGAAATCGTATTTATCTAAATACGAAATTGGCCACGTGAGAGGAGTTGAAACCGATTGGTACAACATATCTCTGGATAGTTTTGCATTGCAGGGATTCCACCTGGATAAATTCCTTAATGATAATTTGCTGGTTGTGACGAAAGCAGAGCTAAACAGGCTGACACTCCATACATTTCGCGACAAAAGGTTGCCTTTCCCTGAAAAGCAAGACACCAGGCTACCCATGCAGCTAATCGGCAGCTTACCTTTCAAGCTCCACACCGACACGATTCTGGTAAAAAACGCATACGTCGATTACGCTGAGCACCGCGAGGATGCTGATAAAGCAGGAATTATCAAATTCCACGATGTGAATGCCACCATTTTGAATCTGAGCAACACAGAAAGCCTTACAAAAGGAAAAACCGTGATGAAGGTATCCGCAAAACCAATGAATGAATCGATGCTTAAAGCTGAGTTTGTATTTCCCAATAATCGTTATCCTGAAAAATACCAGGTCACCGGCATGCTGGAGCCGCTAAATATGGTTGCCTTAAACCCAATGGTAACACCGGCTGCCTCTGTGCAAATCAAAAGCGGAGAAACAAAAACACTTGCCTTCAACTTTTCTTATGACGATGACACAGCAAGCGGAGAGGTGACTTTTGAATACGAAAACCTGAAGATAGTTTTACTGAATAAGAAGACCAATCCACAGGCGATAAAGTCATTTTTAGCCAATACCTTCGTAATAAAAAAGAACCATCTGCAACAAGACAAATCATTCAAAAAAGGAACAATTTCATTTGAAAGGGATAAAAAGAAGTCTGTTTTCAACTATTGGTGGAAATCTTTGCTAAGCGGCCTGAAGGACGCTGTAAACTTTTAACGCCCTCAGGCGATGGGGTGATGCTGTATACAAAACACCCGGATTAAACGCTTTTCGATGCGGAGATTGAAATGCCCGACAACATGGTGGCCCCTACACTGCGCGTACAGGATAAAGTGAAAGGTGCTCCGGTGGCGTATTGGCTCACCGGTCATCTGCCATGTGCGAATATTCAATTTAGCATAGTGCACCATAGTGCCGTTTTTAATTTCTGTCATAAACTCACAGGGCGAAATCTGCCCCTGGTGTTTGCCCTTTAGCCAGTAATGCTTCGTGCAACCGCGCTTCCTACTCCTTGTACACCTTTAAAATGGAAAAGGCAGCTTTCTTCAACAGGAAACTCTTCGATGAATTTGATTCATTCATGGCAAAATAGTATCATTTTAGATACCCATTTGGTAATGATTTAGCTGGTTTAAAAATCTGTGAAAATCAGTTCAGTCTGCGTCATCAGTGTTCTATTGTTTTTCAATAATGAGTTCAGTTTAAAAAGTTCGTATGTTTATAGGTTTGTAAGTTATTTAATTGAAAATCAGTAATTTAATTAAAAAATCATGTTTTAGAGGTCAGCAGTTAACTACATATGGTAGTATTCATTAAAATCACGGGATATCTGGAATTATTCAACGCCAAAATTTTCTTTTGTCAGCTCTATGTTTTAGCACGAGATTTTGTTTAGACATT
>Ga0307970_1001112_pt1 | contig 14804 bp, 12 predicted proteins | sample OrgLakmetagen712_FD_202093 | JGI IMG/M metagenome (GOLD analysis project Ga0307970, IMG submission 202093) | Saline water microbial communities from Organic Lake, Antarctica - #712 | ecosystem: Environmental > Aquatic > Non-marine Saline and Alkaline > Saline | place: Antarctica: Organic Lake... | reverse complement strand
GCCAGCTTGTAGGCCAGACCCTGAGCATAATGCACCAGCGCCGCCTTGAACGCGCCATAGGCCGGTCCGGTGAAGTCGATCTCGCGCCCCGAGACCGACGAGACCAGCGTGATCGATGCATATTTCGACGTCTCCAGCCACGGCAGCGCGGCATTCACCATTCGAACGCAATGCATCATGTCGGTATCGAAGCCCGTCTGCCAGGCGCTCTCGTCATCGTTGACCGCCAGCGCCGAGACGTTGCCGATCACCATGTCGATGCCGCCCAAGGTTTCGGCGCTGGCTTTCACCCATGCCTCGAGCGCGACCTTGTCGGACACGTCCACCGCTGCGCCGAGCACACCAAGCTCGTCCGCGGCCGCCTTTACATCCGTCTCGGTGCGCGCGCATATCGCCACCTCTGCGCCTTCGGCGACAAGGATCTCGGCGCAACGCCGCCCGATCCCCTTGCTACCGCCCGTCACCAGCGCCTTCAGGCCCTTAAGTCCCAGATCCATACCAGATCCTCCCTGCCCTTATTTCACGTACCGTTTCGCGATGGACGCACCGACCGAGTATTTCGGATCGACCATGTTCCCCAGTCGCACCTTGCCGCACATCGTCAGCAGCATATAGGCATCTGTCTCGCTCTGGCCCGTTTCCGCCGCCAACCAGCGCACCAGCTCACGATAGGCGATGCGCGAGGCGTCCTCCAGCGGCCGTGCGGAGCCGATGAACATCATCATCTCCTCGGTTTCCAGCTGCGGCCAGACGTTGCCGTGCCCCTTGATCAGGTCGATCTGCAATTCGACTGTTGCCGGGATCTCCAACGCCACGCCGCAAAGCTCACCATCGCCCTGGATCGCATGGCAGTCGCCCAGATACAGCAATCCGCCTGCCTTGTTTACCGGCAGGTAGATGATCGCACCGGGACCGACATCGGGCAAATCCATATTCCCGCCATAGTAGTCAGGCTGAAGAGACGAGATCGCCTCGATCTCGGGCGACGTGCCGATCGTCCCGATGAAGGGCTCATAGGGGAGTGTGACCTTGTCGGACCAGTAGACGCCATCCGTGTCGACGTTGATCTTCTTCACCCGCTCGGCCAGCGGCGCATTGAGCATCGCGGTGTTGCCGGTGCCCACCAGCCCGCCGAATTCCGGGATCAGGCATGTCGTGCCCACGGGCTGTTGCCCGCGTGGCGTGACCGACAGGATCCGAACCGCCAGCGCATCGCCCTTCTCCGCGCCCTTCACATGGATAGGCCCGGTCTGCGGGTTGAGATACGGGAAATTCAGGATCTCCGACGGCGTGTCGGTTTCCTTCGTGATCTTGCCCTCGAATGCATCATGGGTTTCCACCGAAACCACTGCGCCGGGTTCGACCTGTAGCACAGGATCGGCATAGGGGCCGTAGACATAGTGAAAGATGCCTTGGTCGGCGATGGTGATCTTGTGGGTATCGCCGGCCTTGCCTTTTGCAACGCCCTTGCGGCCCATGATCGAAGTTTCCAGCCAGCTCATGTTCTTGCTCCTTCCAGTCTTCTGTTAAGGGTACTCAGATAGTCAGATAACGCCGCACCGCATCGCGCGAGGTGATCTCGTCCGGGCCGAGGCTTGCCACGATCCGGCCCTTTTCCATGACGTAGCCGCGCTGCGCCATCGACACGATCAGATCGAGGTTCTGTTCGACCAGCAGAACCGCGACCCCCGTTCGCGCGTTCAACTCACGCACATTGCGCGAGATGTCCTTGATGATCGACGGCTGGATGCCCTCGGACGGCTCATCCAGCAGCATCAGGCTCGGGTGTCCGATCATCGCGCGTGCGATGGCAAGCTGTTGCTGCTGCCCCCCCGACAAGGTGCCGGCGCGCTGGCGCGCACGTTCCTTCAGTATCGGGAAGAACCGGTGGATCATGTCGTAATCGGGCGCGATGCGGCCCTGCCCCGCCACTTCTCCGACCATCAGGTTCTCGCGCACTGTCAGTTCGGGAAACACCTCGCGGCCTTGCGGGATGTACCCGATACCGCGCAGGGCGCGCTTGTTGGCCGGCTCGCGCGAGACGTCCGCGCCTGCAAGCCGGATCGTGCCCGCGCTGGATGACAGAAGCCCGGTCAGCGTGCGCATCAGCGTGCTCTTGCCCACGCCGTTGCGGCCGATCACGGCCACGATCTCGCCCGCGTCGAGGCTCAGGTCGACACCCTGCAGGACCTGCTCGCCGCCATAGCCGCCGCACAGGCCCTCTACACTCAGAAGCGCGGTGTCACTCATCTGCGGCCCCCAGATAAATTTCCTGAACCCCGGGATGGGCGGTAATCTCATCGATGTCGCCCTCGGCGAAAATGGCGCCCATGTGCAGCACGGTGACACTGCGGGCGATCTGCTGCACGAAGGCCATATCGTGTTCCACCGCCAGAATAGTGATGCCGCGCGCATTGAGCTCGTGCAGCATCTCGCCGGTCTTGCGGGTTTCATCGGGCGACATGCCGGCCGTCGGCTCGTCCAGCAGCAACAGCTTTGGCTCCACCCCGACAGCCATGCCGATCTCCAGCCATTGCTGCTGACCGTGAGACAACACTCCGGCGGGCGTATGGATCTCGCCGGTCAGGTTCGTGAACTCGAGCACCCGGCGCACGGTCTCACCAAGGCTTGCCCCGTGCAGGTGGTACTGGAACGCGATCTCAAGGTTCTGGCGGACGCTCAGCGCCTTGAATATCCCCGGCACCTGGAACTTGACACTGATCCCCTTGCGGATGCGCTGGAACGATCGCAACGCCGTGATGTCATCACCCGCAAAGCCGATCGTCCCGCTATCGGGTGCATGTTCGCCCAGCAACAGGCGAAAGAACGACGACTTGCCAGCCCCGTTCGGCCCGATCAGGCAATGCATCGCGCCGGCCTCCAACACGAAATCGATGTCGCGAGCGACAGTCACGCCGCCGAAACTCTTGTTCAGCTTGGCCACATCAAGAATGCGGGTCATCGGCGCACCCTCTTGAAAAGACGGCCCATCCGGTTGATCGCCGTGAACACAAGGCCGTCCGGCGTGACCAGAACGGTGAAAACCAGCAACGCGCCCATCACGACCAGTGCATACTGGCTGCCGTAGATCGTCAGCGACTGGAAACCCGCGATCACCAGCAGGCAACCAAGCAGAGTCGCGGTAATATCGCGCCGCCCCCCGACAGCCACCCACACGATGGGCAGCGCCGCGGCTGTCAGACCCATGCTGGAGGGTGTGATGTATTGCCCCCAGGCTGTGTAAAGCGCACCCGAGAGCCCGGCCAGTGCCCCGCCGAGCCCGAATGCCAGCATCTGGTAAAGCCGGATGTCGTAGCCCAGCATCTCGGCCCGCTCAGGATTTTCGCGGATCGCCACCAGCACGTTGCCAAAGGGCGCGTTCAGCAGCATCCGCAGGCCCAGATAACAAAGCACCACCATGCCCAACAATACATAGTAAAGCGCCGTGCCGGAATAGAGCATGATGTCCCCGCCGGGCCACGGCACCGTCAGCGGCGGCATTCCCGACATGCCGTTGAATCCGTTCAGCCGCGCGTCCCCGATGCGCCATTGTGGCCCGGCGGTCTGCGCCATGAATGTCTCGAGCACCAAGGTGACCGACAGCGTGACGATGCCGACGAATACGCCCTTGATCCGCCCGTAGAACATGAAATAGCCGATCAGCAGCGCAAAAACACCGCCAAGCGCGACCGCGAGCAGCAGCGCCAGCCATGTCGCGCCAAACGCCGACCCGATATTGATCGTGATCACGCCATACGCGTAACCGGCCAACCCGAAAAATGCAGTCTGCCCGAAACTCAGCGCACCGCAATACCCCCAGACGACACCAAGGCCCATGGCCATGAAGGTCCAGACGAAGAAATATGCCGCGTTGCCGACAACGTAGTCATTCGCGAAGGCCGGGTAGGATAGGGCTGCCAGCACCGCCAGCACCACCACAGCCCAGAAGGCGGGGCCGCGCCCCATGGTCTGCGGCCCTTCCAGCCGCGACAGCCACAGCTTCAGGCCGCGCCGGGCGGGTGCTTCGGACGCATCGGGAAGCTCGATAGGATTCATCGCTGCCACCTCTTGATGAAGGCCGAAAGGCCGCCGGGCATGACCCGGATCACCACGATCACGGCGACCAGCAACCCGATCTGCCCGAAGAGCTGCCCGTACCATGCCGTCAGCGCGGCCTTGATAACCGCCAGAATTGCCGCCGCCGGTGCCGCGCCAAGGAAGATATCGGCACCGCCGACGACCACGGTCACGAAACTTTCAACGATAAAGGTCGCACCCATGGTCGGCACCATCGTCATCGTCGGGGCATACAGTCCGCCCGCCAGCCCTGCCAGCCCCGCGCCAAGCCCGAAGGTCAGTCCATAGACGCGCCGTGTATCAACGCCGAGCGCCCGCGCCATCTCCGGGCGCTGAATCGTTGCACGGGCGATCACCCCGAACCGGGTCCGGTAGAACAGCAGGTACAGCCCGCCCAGAAGGCCGACGGCAGAGGCAAACAGCACCAGGCGGTAGATCGAATAGGACCGCTCGCCCACCAACGTGCTGCCCAGCGGCGTACCTGTGCCCGACATTGACGGCCCCAGCAGGATCAGCACCGCTTGTGTGGCGATCAGGCTGATTCCCCATGTCGCGATGATCGAGTCCAGCGGCCGGTGGTAAAGGTGGCGGATGACCGTGCGCTCCAGCACCATTCCAACCAGCGCGGCCGTCAATGCGCCGCAGGCAATCGCCAATGGCAGCGGCAGACCCGCCCGCGCGGTGGAGGCCGTCACATAGGCCCCGCACATGATGAATTCGCCATGTGCAAGGTTGATTATCCCCATCATCCCGAAGATCACCGCAAGCCCGGCGCAGGAGATGACAAGGAAGGCGAAGGCATTGCCGAATTGGTAGAAGATGGAAAAACTCGCCGGGAAGAACTCCACGAAACGCGCTCCCTTTTGTGGTCAAGCATGGGGCCCGGCGGGGTTCGTGCCCCGCCGGGATGCGTGCGTCAGTGTTTTACTGCGCCGGCGGCGGGTTTGACGGCGTGTACTGCGCACTCGGGTCGTTCTGCGTCAGATCACAGCCCGCATCGCCCAGCCAGTAAGGTTCGATGTTTTCCCAAACTTCCGGGAAAGTGATCGAATGATCTTCCTCGACCTTGGCAAGGTAGATCGTGTGCGACATGTGCTGGCTTTGCGGATCGAGGCACACGTTACCCGACGGCCCGTCAAAGCACACATCACCTTCGCCCAGCACGGCGCGGATCTCGTCATGGTCCGTGCTTCCCGCGCGTTCCACCATCTGCTTGTAGAGGTTGATCCCGATATAGGAATTTGCAGCTTCCTGGTTGATGTAAGGTTCGTCCGGGAACATCGCGCGGAAGCGCTCGACGAAATCGTTGGACGCAGGCGTGTCTATCTCCTCGATGTAGTTCGTGGTCACGTGCATCTGCGAGAGGCTCGGCGGCGTGAAGCGCTTGTGCTCGTACCCCTGCCCGACATTGACCGAGGAGGCCATCGGCAGGTCCACATTCGACGCGTTGGCCTGTTCATAATAGGAGGCCTGCGCCGCGCCCACGAGGAGCGTGACGACGAAATCGGCGTCGCTTTCCTGGATGTTCTGGATTGTCTGCGAGAACTGCGACACGCCCAGCGGAATGAACTCCTCGCCGACCATGGTGCCGCCTTGCTCGTCGACGATCTGGCGGACCCATTCTGCCGAGATCTGGCCGAAGTTGTAATCCGCCGCCAGCGTGTAGACGTTCGGTCCGTATTCTTCCATCATCCATGGGATGAGGGTGGAGAACTGTTGTTCCGGTACTGCGCCAGTGACGATCATGTTGGCGTCGCACACCCCTCCCTCGTACTGATTGTTGTAGAAGGCCAGTCCGTCAAACTGGTTGACGATCGGGCGGTACGCCTCGCGTGAGGCTGACGAGAAACCGGCGAAGACCACGTCCACCTGGTCCTGTTGCAGCACGCGACGCATGAACTCCTGGTACCGCCGGTTGTCCGACTGGGTGTCGTAGATCACCAGTTCGATCGGTCGTCCATCGATGCCACCAGCGTCGTTGATTTCCTTCGTGGCCAGTTCGATCGCATGGACTTTGACATTGGTCGCGGCGGCGAAATCGCCCGACTGGTCCTCCAGAACGCCGATCTTGATCGGACCGTCCTGCGCCATTGCGGGCAGTCCCGCAATGCAGGTACCTGCCAGCATCGCGGCCATGAGGTGGCGATTTGGGTTCTTTTTCATTGTCTTAGTCTCCTGTTGGTCGATTGTTTCTTTGCAGTGTCGTCGGCTTTGATCCGCGGGCGCCGACCGCCCCCTTGGGCACGCGTATCGCGGGCCAAGTATTCACGCGCCAATTCTTCAATGGGCATGCGCCGGTTCATCGCTTCGACACGCAACCTTTCATAGGCCGCGTCCTGGTCGATGCCGTCGGCCACCATCAGCGTCAGCACCGCCGCCGTGACCTCACGCCGCCCGGCCAGGCGCTGGCGCAAAACAGCCATTTCGCGTGCGATCTTCTGGCGTTTCTCGTGCTCGTTCACCGCGAGTAACAGCGCAGTGAACACGCCCGAGCTTCGAACCGGTTTCAGAATGTGACTGATGCAGCCTTGTCGTACCACGCGAGCAAGTTGGCTGGGTGTTTCGGTTCCGATAAGAGCTATACAAGGCACGTCAGGCAGCGCATCGGGCTCGGACAGACTCTCGAGATTGATATCCGCGTCCAGCAGAACCACGTCGCAGCGTTGAAGCGCCGTCGGCACGCCAGCGTCATGCGGATCAAGTAGCTGCACGTCCAAGCCAAGCTTTCCAAGCACGGAAGCGAGTACAAAGCGGTTGCTATCGTTCCCAAGTACGACCAGCGCCCGCATACCGCGGAAATTGGTCTTGACAGCGGCCTTCACGAGACGCTCCGCAGGTGATCGGGGCCAAGGCGGCCATCTTTCTGCTTTGCGCTCGCCCATACCAGATAGGGATCGGGCCGCACCGGGCTACTTTCTTCGCGGAGGATTTCAAACGTCCCATCCGCGGTGGACCTGCCTATGCGGGGACGCATGCTGCAATGCAGGTTGTCAGGATCGACTGTGACAAGCCCCTGCGGCGCAGCAAAACGCAGACCGCGCGCGGCTGCGCGTACGTCGGACAGGCCAGCTGATCCCGCTTTTTCCACCGCCATGGCCAGAAGGTGCACCGCGATATACGCCGCCTCGCCATCAGCGCAAGCGCGTCCCAGATGACTGTATCGGCAATCCCACTGTGCCGTGAATCGCGCGTTTTCAGGCGAGTCGACGGTCGAGAAATAGACCGAGGACGACAGGTGCCCCGCCGCAGCATCGCCTATGAGCGGCAATTCGGCCTCGGAAAGGCTACAGCTTGCCACCGGCAGGCGACTGGCCTGATCGAAACCCAACGCCACAGCCTTTGCGCGCAGCAGTCGTAGGAATTCATAGCAAGACTCGCCGATGAGTGTGTTGAACACAAAATCAGGACGATCCTGCACAATCTGCTCAACGAGTGCGTCGAGATCAGTTTCTCCGACCGGAAAATACCGCTCGCCCAGGATGGTTCCGCCCACCTCCGTCAGCGCCTCCCGCAGGATGCGGTTGTTCTCCCACGCCCAAACATAATTCGACCCGACAAACCAGCCGCGATTGCCGTGATTGTCCAGCAGATGCCGCGCCAGCGGAACGACATGTTGGTTAGGTGCCGCGCCGGTATAGATCACATTGTCGCTGGTCTCGAACCCTTCGTAATGTGATGGATACCAAAGCAGTGCATCGTATTTCTCGAAAAGCGGAAGGACCTCCTTGCGGCTCGACGAGGTATAGCAACCCAGCACCTGGGTGAGCCCCGAACCTGTCAGGAGTTCCTGAACCGCATCTGCATAAGCGGCAGGCACGCCGCCAGGATCCATCATAACCGGTCGCAAGCTGACCTTGGCTTGTGGATCGGCATTGACCTCTGCAATTGCCAGCTCAGCCCCGGCGCAGATTGCCTGACCTATCTCGCCGTAGGACCCCGACGTAGATACCACAATTCCGATGTCGAGCGTTGCTTTCATCACTGATTTCCAACACAATAAGCCCCGAGGCAACGCTTGTGTCACCTAAGGGCTCTCTTGCCACGCGCTTGAAGCGCTGATGTTGCGATTGAATGTTAGAAGCCGCGCTGTTGAGGCTTTTAGCATAGCATCATCCGGAACATCGTGTTGTCAACCATTAAGCTTCGCTTCGGCGTGCCGGTCAAGAGCTGACACATCAACCATGCTTTTTCGCCTAGTATTTAGGCTCTTTGTAACATGGCCGCCCGACCCACAGCGTTAGACGGGCCTACCTGTAACGCCTTGATCCGCCTGACCGGAATTGCCCGGTGCCGGTCAATTCCGCTCTCTGCCTGTGGTCCGCCCCGCGCCGTGCTCTGACTTGATAGAGCCGCGGATTTACGCCTGTGTTGCGCGGACGGGACCGGACGCATGGCCAGAAGATTGAAACTCAACGAGAAACTTCTGCGCGATGCGGTGCCGAACCCCGCGCCAGCGATCAGATCTCGACACCGCGGTGATCGGCTTTGCCGCGCGGGTGCAGGCCTCGGGCGCGCGTCGGTTCACCATCCATTACCACGTCGGCGGTCGGCAGCGGCGCATGACCATCGGACGCTCGCCGGACTGGCGCGTGCCGGGATGACCCCCGACTGGATGCCGGGCGCCGTGCCGCGCTGCGTGCCGGTCGACACGAGGCGCAATCAGCATGGCGAGCGGGCGGTGACGATGGTTGTCGACATCGAGCGCGTACTGTCGGATGGCTCGGCAAGCCCAAGCCCGAATGTCGAGCACAACTGTGCGAGTGTCGCATCGCCGGTTTCGCTGGACGCGGGACGGCAGGCTGCGCGCGCCGGTCGAACTCTTCCACCGCTTGCCTCAGGATCATTTAATCCGTTGGCGGTAACTTTTTTTCGTCGCATACTGTTTTGTGCTACGATTTCCCATCTGATTTTTATTGAAAGGTTTTGGTTTCATGCCCGACAAGACCAACAAATCATATTCACTCAGGCCGTTGGAAAAGGCCGATCTGGTTTGCGTCGCACGTTGGTTTCAGGACGTGGGGGATCTCGCGGTCTTCGATCGCGGTTCGCGCGTTCCGTACGATCTTCCCACGTGTGAGCGGCTTTGGAACATGTCCGGAAATACGGATCACGCTGGCGAAAAGTGCTGGTTCGCCATCACCTCCGAAGGCATGGAGGTCATCGGGATCGTCGGGCTCGAGCGCATTTCGCATATCAACCGGGATGCGGTCATCGCGCTTTACGTCGATCAGTCAAATCGCAGAACGGGCATTGGCATCCGCGCTTCAACGCTGATGCTGGATTTCGCGTTTCGTCAACTCGGGTTGAACCGGGTCACGTCCTTCTACCGCGCCGACAATACCGGCAGCCGGGACTTGACCGCGCAGGCCGGCTTCAAAATCGAAGGCACGATGCGAAAGGCCTGGTTCGCTGAAGGCATTTATCATGATATGGTCGTCGTCGGAATCCTTGCGGATGAATGGACGGCCGTTCGGGACGTTCTGGCAGATGACCTTGATTCCAATACAGTTATTGCCTTTGGTGATACGACAACATCAAGTTATAAATGGCCGCCTAGTGCACCCGAACCCCGCTGAATGAAAGCCGAGATCGTGACCGCGAAGGACCACTCTTTCAAACAAAGGCTCGGGGCCGTCTTGTTTGCCGATGTGGTCGGGTACTCTCGCCTTATGGGCCGCAACGAGATCGACACGTACAAGGCGCTGCGCGCGCTGCTCGAACAGCTCGAGGCGGAGTGCATCAAACATGACGGCCATTTCGTGGATGTGAAAGGAGACGGTATCCTCGCAAGATTTGATACGGCGACCGATGCGGTCCGCTTCGGCGTGGAATTGCACCGCATCACCGGGAGCACAAACCCGTCACTCCCCATGGATCAAAGGATCAGTTTTCGTGTCGGGATACATCTTGGTGAATTCCTGCTCGACGACCGCGGCATTCATGGTGACATCGTCAACATCGCCGCCCGGCTGCAGGAAATAGCCGAGCCCGGTCGCGTGTTCGTCAGTTCCAGCGTATACGAGCAGGTTCGCAACAAACTGCGCCTCGGCTACGAGTTCCTCGGGCCGCAGACGCTGAAGAACATCGCGCATCCGATCCCCGTGTTTTGCATCCGCAACGAGGTCGAGGGCGCGACCATGGCAGCCACGATGCGACCGACGTCGCCGTCGATGGAATACCGGCGGCCCGACACGCCGTCCGTCGCGGTTCTGCCCTTCGCCGCCCGGGGCAGCGATGAGACGGACAGCTGGTTCGCGGACGGGCTGACGGAGGACATCATACTCGCGCTTTCGAAATTCAAGAACCTCTTCGTCATCGCCCGCAATACAAGCTTCGTCTTCAAGTCACAAAATCTGCCACCGACCGAAGCAGCGACGAAACTCGGGGTGCGCTACGTCGTGCGCGGCACCGTTCAGAGTGCGAAAACAAAGCTGCGGATCAAGGTCGAACTGATCGACACGGATTCGTCGCGAACGATCTGGGGCGAGACCTATGATCGCGATCACGAGGACATCTTCGACGTCCAGGACGAGATAACGGAATCCATCGTCGCGGCGTCAGCGGTCTTGGTCGAAGCGGAAGAGCGCCGTCGTTTCAGCCTGTACATACCATCGGATCTCGCGGCCTATGGCTACGTGCTGCGCGCGCAGCAGCTGATTTTCAGGTACACGCGTCTGGACAACCAACACGCACGCATGCTCTACGAGCAGGCGCTGTCCCTGGATGGAAAATATGCACGTGCCTCTGCCGCCCTGTCGCGAACACTCAACATCGACTGGCGATATTCATGGAACGAGGACGGGGACAAGGCGCTCGATACGGCGTTGGACTACGCCCGCCGGGCCGCCGACCTCGACCCGACGGATGCGCGTGGTTTCGGCGAACTGGGTTTCGCGCATCTTTATCGGAAAGAGCATGACGCAGCCATCGGCGCCTACAAGCGCGCGCTGAACCTCAATCCGAACGACGCCGACCTGCTATCGGATTATGCGGATGCCCTGGCACATTTCGGGGACAACGAGCGCGCGATCAGTCTCCTTCAGCGCGCCATGCGGCTCAACCCGTTCTTTCCGGACCAATACCTGTGGCATCTTGGCGGTGCCTACTACAATCTCAAACAGTACGACGCCGTGATCGACGTGGTGGGAAAGATGAACAACCCGACCGAGGGGCAGCGGATGATGGCAGCAAGCTATGCGCAGCTCGGTCAGATCGATCTCGCGCGCAGCATAGCCGAAAAGCATCGCGCGGTGCATCCGAACTTCTCGATTGACCGGTGGAAAAAGGTTATCCCCGACCGCCTCGAAGAGGATACCCGACATTTTCTCGAAGGGCTGGAAAAGGCAGGGTTCTGATCACAGCGGATCACCTTGCGGGCGACATCAGGGCACGTTGCGTCCATTCGCATTCACCCGACATGCCCTGACCCCTTGATTTCGCATGTTCGAGCAGCTCAAAACCGGTTCCCACTTTTGAGCAACATGCTCTGGGCGCGCGCATGGAACGGAACATCTCTCTGGAAGATCCGGACCTGTTCAGTCACCCGAGCCGCGCGCCTTGGCCCCGCTGACCTTCGCCCCACTGACCTTCGCGCCGCTCACCTTGGCCCCGCTCACCTTGGCCCCGCTGATGGCCGGGCTGTCGAAGCCGAAATATATATCAAGCAGGACCTGTTCGAGCATGCCGGTCATCACGTCCATCCGCATGGTCTGGTCGGCCTTGTCGTAATTCCAGACCATGATGTCGTTCGCGATCTGGAAATCGGCCGCACCCACGCCGTTCTTGTCCGGATCGTTCGGTGCCCGCGACGCCAAATTCCCAGGACTGTTCCCTTCGGTGGCGCTTTGCCCGGGACCATGGACGAGAAAGATGACCGGCGTGGGCAGGTCGTAATAGGTGCCCTCATAGGCGAAGCCGTACACCTTGGCCAGTTGCGGTTTCTCTCCTCGCTCCGGGTCGAATTGGTTCTTCAAATGCTGATTGTTGCCTCTCGCCGATCTCTCCTTGGCGACGTAGGCCAGATCGTCGAGGACTCTTCCAAACAACAACACTTCCGAAAAACTCAGCAATGACTCTGTCATGGTGACCTCATCCTAAAATGCAATAGCGATACGGTGCCACAGATTTTGCGCTTCCACAAAGATATTTGCGACACTACAGGGTCGGCGCCCGCGTGCGCACCGACACCGCATGGCTGTCGCCATCAGGATCGGCAAGTCGCGGCCCCACCCGGGTAAGCCCGATATCGCGCATGCGGAAATTGCCCTCGATGATCCGCCGGTAGGTGCCACCGGAAATGCCGCGGTCGACAGCCACCAGCGCCGCTTCGACATGCGAATAACTCAGCTCATCCGCGTTCAGCATGTCCCACGCATCCGCCAGGTAAGACCCCAGCAGGTCACGCGCCTCCAGCAGGGCGATCCGGAAGCCGTCAGGGTTCAGCGCATAGCGTTCGTCGAAGATGGGTTGCATGACATCGCTGTAGTCCGGCGTGCCTTCGAGCCGGTCGGCCAGGTCCTCTATCTCGGGCGTTATCAATCCGCGCGCCAGCAGGCGCTCGTGAAAGACGTCGATCAGGATGTCGAACATGGCCCCGGTCAGCGGCTCGGACAGATCGTGTTCGCTGGTCCAGCCCCGGGCGAAGTCGGAAAGCAGCTTGTCATTGGCCGCCATCCGTATCTGCGCGGTGCTCGCCAGTTCGGCAAACCGGTTCAGCCGGTTGAACGTGTAGAGATTGCCTCTGGTATTTTCGAGCAAAGTCTCGACCACGGACCCGAAATGAAGCGCTGCAAGAAGCGCGACCATGTCGGCGGCGGACTCGTGAAACCCGTAATATTCGCCCGACGCGTTGTCGTCCGACGGCAGGCCGATGACGCTGTAGATGATGGCGTGCCCGATCTCATGCGCGACGACATCGAAGTTCAGGCTGTAGGGGCGGTATTCGTCACCATGCGCGTGGGTGCCCCCGGTTTCGAGAAACCCCCAGCCGATATGCGCATTGTCCAGACTTGGCAGCAAAGACAGTTCCAGCCTGTCGAAAGTCGAGTCGAAATGCCACGGGATCGCGCGCCCGAAATACCCTTCCCAGACATCCATCGTGAAATGCGCCGAGCCGAAAAGATGCGCGGCCTCGAATGCCGGGTCGGACGGCCCGATGTGGATGAAATTGCCGTTCTCGTCCGGAATGGCGGGCGGGTTGATGAACCCATCCCACGGCGGCAGATACATGCCCGGACCGTTCGGCCCCGGGACGATGGCACCGTATGGCGTGGTCTTGCCGACCGGATCGACGGTGTACATGCGTGGTCCGGAGGGGCCCGGGCCTATCGTGCCCGGCGGGGCCGAGATTTCCACCAGTTCGAGGTCCGCGGTCTGGTCAAGAAACGGCGACTGCGGAAACAGAAGAAATCGCGTGCCCGGGGCCTCGTCCTCAGCCGTGTAATCGGGAAAATGCATCTGCCCCTCCATTTGTTCCGGCGTGAATGCCACCGCCATGGGCTAATCCGGGTTTCGGGCTGCGCGGGGTTCTTCAAGGGCTCGACTATACATGAATTCGCCTGTGACGAGGACGAAGAGTTCGTCCCGGTCCGCCAGACCGATCGAGACCGCGTACGCATCAAGATCATCGGGAACCGAAGCCCCGAGACGGCTCTCGAAGAACCAGATCAGCATGCGCAGCCTGTCCGGTGATGCGATCGCGTGGCCTTTCCCGTCGATGATCCGCGCCTTTTCTTTTGCGCGGACCTTCAATTCGGAATACGTCCCGGACCAGCGCAATTCGGCCAGAAAATGCGGCACCAGTCGCGCCGTCCGCGTTGCGACGGTGTCCTCGACAAGGACCGCTTCACGAAGCAGGGACTCGTATCCCGCTTCGTCGAGATCGTTCGCGTTCAGCCAACACAGGACGGCATCGCGCCGTGACAAGCCCTGCTGGCGACAATGGCGATCCATGATCGCACGCAGCGTGTCGCGGTCCGCGTGCACGGCGCGACGGTCCGCATCCTCGAGGGCAAGACTGCGCAGCACGGCCCGGTCGCGCCACGCTTGATATCTGCCCGGATCGAGACGCAGCTCGTCCAGCACGCCTTTCGGGTTGGATGTCTCTGCATTGCTTTCCGCGTCAACGCGCCGAACCAGACCCTGCCAGACAAGCGTGCGCTCGACCCTTTGCCCTTGTGGCATGTCCTCGGCGGCACCGGTGCTCAGGAACGACGCCATACGCACAAGCATCTTCCGGGCATCGTCGCGTTTCGCGTCAACCTTTCCAGCGGGAAGCCATGCGAAGAAGTCGGACATGCCCGGTTCACCTTGGGTCCGGGCGATGATCTCGTCCCAGTTCCGGTCGCGATAGTGCAAGGACTTCGCGGTCGAAGTCACCAGGCGGGCTGCTTCATCCGTCAGAACCCGTGCAGCCTTGGCGCGTTCGACGGTGGCGCGCACGGACACCATCGGGTCGCTCAACACGACAAAGCCGACCTCCGCAGGGCCGTGAAGCACCGCCACCTCGTCATCGTCGGCAATCTCGCCGTCGCGATAGGCCTCGAAAATCCTGCCGCACCCGATCATGCCGAACGCATCGAGTTCCGCGGCGCGCAAGGCGCCCATGCTGGCACTGCCGAAGACGGGGATTCCCTGCTCGATCGCCCAAAGGATCTCCTTGTGCCAAACCGAGGGCACACCGTCGAAATACCCGTCGATGATGCCGATGGCGGGCGGGCCGTGCCGCG
>Ga0307970_1001086_pt1 | contig 14972 bp, 11 predicted proteins | sample OrgLakmetagen712_FD_202093 | JGI IMG/M metagenome (GOLD analysis project Ga0307970, IMG submission 202093) | Saline water microbial communities from Organic Lake, Antarctica - #712 | ecosystem: Environmental > Aquatic > Non-marine Saline and Alkaline > Saline | place: Antarctica: Organic Lake... | reverse complement strand
CGGTGGACAATGCCTGCCCGCGGCAGATTTTCCACTTCTGGCGCGTAGTTCAGCAATGCGTTAACCAGCGTACCGTCGGCGTGACCAGCCGCGGGATGCACCACCAGGCCGGCGGGCTTGTTGATAATCAGCAGATGCTCGTCTTCAAACACAACGTCCAGGTTGATCGCCTCTGGCTCCCAACTGACCTGCGCCTCCGGTTCAGCGTCCAGCGCCAGAGCGTCCCCCATCATCACTTTGTCACGGGGCTTGCGGGCTTCCCCGTTTACCGTGAGCGCCCCTGATTTAATCCAGCCCTGAAGCCTGGAGCGGGAATGTTCGGGCATAAGGTCCGCAGCGGCCTGATCGAGCCTTCGGTCGCTGAGCCCGGGCGGCACCGAAAAGCTGGCTGTGATACGTGATTCAGATGACATTAAGCCCCCAGGGCCATTTAAAAGTTAGGTTTGAGTCAAAAAGACAGAATCCGGCGGACCTGCCACTGCACAATGCGGAGGATCCCCGTTACAATGAACCCACGTTTCAGTTTTGCCATTATACGGGATTCCGGCATGAGATCAGTTGCTCGATTAGTCTTGCTTTTAACCACCGCCCTGTTGATCAGCGCCTGTGCCTCCAACAAGGGGCAGGAGGAAGTGCTCGCGGAAGAAATCTATTATGAGAACGCTCGAAGCGCCCTGAACGCCGGCAACTTTAATGAAGCCGAAACCAACCTGGACGCGCTGGAAACCTACTATCCCTTCGGGCGCTATGCGGAACAAGCCCAGCTGGACCTGATCTATGCCCGCTACCAGAATCTCGATCTCGAGGGCGCGCGTGCAGCAGCGGATCGGTTTCTGCGCCTGAACCCCCAGAGCGAACACGCCGATTACGCACTTTATATGCGGGGACTGGCTTCTTACAATCTGGATATCGGACTGGGAGCACGCTATCTGCCCATCGAGATTGAAGCGCGCGACCCGGGCGAACAGCGTCAGGCCTTCCAGGACTTTTCGACCCTGTTGGACCGATATCCTTCAAGCCGGTTCGCCCCTGACGCCCGGCAAAGAATGATTGCCGTCCGCAACCGTCTTGCTCATCTGGAGCTTATGGCCGCGCAATACTACATCAGCCGCGAAGCCTTTGTGGCCGCCAATGCGCGGGCCCGCTACCTGGTTGAAAACTTCCCTTCCAGCCCTCCGGTTGAGGAAGGGCTGATCATTCTGGCGGAAACCTTCCGTTTTCTGGATCTGAAAAAAGGGGCGTCAGACGCGATTGCCACCCTGAAACAGAATTTCCCGGAAAGCGACGCGTTTAATCAGAGTGGTGAGTTCGAATCCGACGTTCTCCAGCGCGAAGACCGTTCTCTGGCGAGCGTGATCACGTTTGGTCTGATGGGCGACGAGTAGCGCCTGATTTGTCGCCTATGATCCGCTTTTCCACCCGTTGGTGATCGGATAACGACGATCTTTGCCAAAGCCCCTTTCAGTGATACGGACACCGATCGGGGCCTGCCGCCGCTTGTATTCATTGACGTCCACAAGGCGAACCACCCGGTCTACGTCCTCACGGCTGAACCCCTGGGCAACGATTGCATCCGCACTCAGGTCCCGCTCCACGTAAAGATTCAGTATCTGATCGAGAACGTCATAACCCGGCAGGTTGTCTTCATCTTTCTGGTCTGGCGCCAGCTCAGCCGACGGCGGCCGCGTAATCACCCGTTCAGGAATCACCGGCGCCAGCCTATTGCGATAGCGCGACAGCTCGAACACCTGGGTTTTGGCCACATCCTTGAGCACATCAAAGCCACCGGCCATATCGCCATAAAGCGTCGAGTAACCCACCGCCATCTCGCTTTTGTTGCCCGTCGTCAGCACCAAAGAGCCGAATTTGTTCGACAGCGACATCAGCAAAACACCCCGCAGGCGAGCCTGAAGATTCTGCTCAGTGGTGTCCACCGTGGTGCCGGTGAAGGGTTCAGCCAAGGTTGCCATAAAGGCGTCGTACATGGGTTCGATCGAGAACACATCGTAGTGCACGCCCATAGTGCTGGCCTGGGCCTCTGCGTCTTGCAGGCTGATATCCGCGGTGTAGCGAAACGGCATCATCACCGCCCGCACCTGCTCCTTGCCCAGCGCGTCTACCGCTATGGCCAGCGTCAGCGCTGAATCGATACCCCCTGACAAACCCAGCACCACAGACTTGAAGCCATTTTTCCCCACATAATCCCGAACACCCATCACCAACGCTTGATAAACTTCCGCGCTTGCAGACAGCGGCTGTGGTAATGGTTGAGTAACCGGCTGGCAGGTTTCATCACATTCAAAGTCGACCACAAACAGGCCCGGTTCAAACTGCGGCGCTTCTGCGGCAATCTTACCCTTGCCGTCGGCCACCAGCGAGCCACCATCAAACACCAATTCGTCCTGGGCGCCAACCAGGTTGACGTACACAATGGCCACGCCAGCGGCTTTGGCCTTACGTTGAACCAGACCTTTGCGCCGCAGCTGTTTGCCCTGGGAATAGGGCGACGCATTCAGATTCAGCACCAGTTTTGCGCCGGCCGCTGCCGCCTTTTCAACCGGACCTTGTGCCCATAAGTCTTCACACACCGTAATGCCGACATCAACGCCCCGCAAACTGACCACCAATGACTCAAACCCACTGGCGAAATAGCGTTTTTCATCAAAAACCTGATAGTTGGGCGGGCACTGTTTGAAATAACGATGGAGAATCTTGCCATTTTCCATCACCAGCGCAGCATTATAGAGTTTGCCGTTTTCACGCACCGGCGCACCAAACACCACAACCGGTGCCAACCCTGCCCCGCAGATTTGATCGATTGCCGCTTGTACGCGAGTGTCCAGGCTGGGCCGCAGCAGCAAATCCTCCGGCGGATAGCCGGTCAGCGCCAACTCGGGGAATACCACAATGTCGGCCTGGTGCTGGTCATCGGCCTGCCTTACCGCCGCAATAATCCGCTGGGCGTTGCCGGGTATGTCACCGACCAAAAAATCCTGTTGAACCATCACCAAGCGCAAAGGGCCCGGTGTTTGTGAGGATCGGGACTGATCCGCTGTTAGCGACATATGTCGGCTCCTGTTACTGATGCCTTAAAAAGGGCTATTATAAACGCGCAGCCGCGCCAAGTCTGCGGCCGCGCCCACTGTGGGCGCCAGCACCACCACCGGCAGTAAAAAGCTGCCTCCAACGTGTATATGGCACTATTTATGACAGCGTCTTCCACGCCCCCGCCCACAATCTCTGCGGGCTCCACACCGCCTACAAAATCGGCGCCCGCAGCCAGTGCCGGCGACTTGCTGAGCACGCGCAAGCGCGGCGAGCTGTTTCGGGTATACAACTATTATCGCGTGGTGCTGGGCATATTGCTTATTGGGCTACTGCTGGTAGACGCCACCAGCTTTGAAGGCCGCTTACGCCAGCTGGACTATTTTCAGGCGGGCGTCATCGCCTACCTCACCGTAAACGCGTTTATAGCAGTGCTAATGATTACCGGCTTCCAACCCAGTGAGCGCCACATCAGCGTCTCCATTTTGCTGGACATACTGATCATTCATGGCTTGTTGGTCAGCAGTTCCGGCATCACCAATGGCATGGCGAATCTGGTGATTGTGTCCGTTGCCGCCGGCAACATCATGACGCCGGGCCGCATGGGAACATTTTACGCTGCTCTGGCCACTCTCAGTTCACTGGCCATTGCACTTTGGGCCACACTGGAGCAAGGCAAAAGCGCCGATGACGTAGTGCGAGCCGGGTCATTGGGTATCGTTTATTTTGTCACAGCCGCCGCGCTGCAATACATCGCCATTCGACTACGCCACAGCGAAACGCTTGCCAGCAGCCGAGCCCGAAGCCTTGCCGAGCTGGAGCAGATTAATCAGCAAATTATTCAGCGCATGCGCACCGGAATACTGGTGTTAGATCGTGAAGGCCAGGTTCGCCTGATGAACGCTTCCGCCAGCGAGATGCTTGCGGGGTATCAGGTTTTTGCACAACAATCAGAAACCGGGCAAACCACGGGTGTAAACCTTCTGCCCGCTACCCTGCTAAACGGATTCAAGAGCTGGCTGCTGAACCCGCAGCAAGGCACAGCTCCATTTCAGCCCACGAGCACGTCGGCCCCCATACAAGCCACTTTCGCGCATCTTGACAAAAACACCGGCGAACTGGTGTTGGTGTTTCTGGAGGACATCAGCCGCGTAACCCAGCAGGCGCAACAAATTAAGCTCGCCTCACTGGGCCAGTTAACGGCCAGCATTGCCCATGAAATTCGAAATCCGTTAGGGGCTATCAGCCACGCCGCGCAACTTTTAGACGAGTCGCCGAATATGGATACGGCAGATCAAAAAATGCTGGCCATTATTCATCGCCACTCAAAACGCGTAAACGCCATTATAGAAAATGTGCTGGGTGTGTCTCGCCGTGAAATCTCAGCCGCAGAGCCGATTGACCTGCAGCACTGGCTAGAACAGTTCCGTGACGATTTTTTACAAACCCACAGTCAGCATGAACCCGTGCTTATCGGCCTTCGGGTACAGCCTGGAGTGCACCCAACTGCACGTTGCGACACCAGCCAGCTGGAACAAGTTCTGATTAACCTGTGCGACAATGGCTTACGTTACAGCCAATTGCATTCTGGCGAGGCTAAAATAGAAATACTGGCCGGAATCGCCGCTGACGGCGCCCGCGCCTTCATTGATATTCAGGATTACGGCCCGGGAATTGCGACAGAAAACTCGTCGTCCATATTCCAGCCGTTTTTTACGACCGACAAAAGCGGCACCGGCCTAGGCCTCTATTTAGCAAAAGAATTGTGTGAGGCGAATCAGGCTCACCTGTCGCTGATTAACACCAAACAGCCAGGTTGCTGCTTTCGCATTATGTTTGCCCATCCCGGGCGTGTGATCTGAAGGGAAATATGACCAAACTCACCGCGCTGATCGTAGATGACGAACCCGACATTCGGGACCTGCTGGAGATAACCCTCAACCGCATGGGCCTGAACACGGTCACCGCGGGCACTCTGGCAGAGGGCATCGCAGGCATGCAAAAGCACACGCCGAATGTGTGCCTGACCGACATGAACCTGCCAGATGGCAAGGGCATTGAACTCGTGCAATGGATTCAACAGCATGCGCCTAACACGCCTGTCGCCGTTATAACGGCTTACGGCAGTATGGACATCGCCATTGAGTCACTGAAAGCAGGCGCTTTTGATTTTGTGTCAAAGCCCGTTGAATTACCGCGGCTGCGGGAGCTGGTCAACACCGCCCTGAAACTGGCCCAGAACCCAGAGCCTGCGCAAGAAGACAACAGCGATCCCGGCTTACTACTGGGTAATTCCACCCAGATCCACACCTTGCGCAACCAGGCTCGCAAGCTGGCCCGCAGCCAGGCGCCGGTGTTTATTCAGGGCGAATCCGGCAGCGGTAAAGAACTGGTCGCGCGCACCATTCACCAGCAGGGCCCCAGGTGTGATGGCCCGTTCATCGCCGTGAACTGTGGCGCCATTCCGTCTGAATTGATGGAAAGCGAGTTTTTCGGCCACAAAAAAGGCAGCTTCACCGGAGCCGTGGACAACAAAGCCGGCCTGTTCCAAAGCGCCAGCGGCGGCACGCTGTTTTTGGATGAAATTGCTGATTTACCCCTGCCCATGCAGGTAAAACTGCTGCGGGCGATTCAGGAAAAAGCCGTGCGCCCGGTGGGCGACAGCCACGAAGTACCTGTCGACATTCGCGTACTTAGCGCAACCCATAAAGACCTGCCGGGGCTGGTACAAGATGGCCTGTTCCGTCAGGACCTGTTCTATCGCATAAACGTGATTGAAATCCGCGTGCCGCCTTTGCGCGAACGCAGCGGCGACGTCGCGCTGCTTGCCAGGCACATACTGCTGCGCATCGCCCGCGAATACGAGTGCACACCCATCGCCCTTACCGATGCCGCCGTTGACTATTTGAAGGGCTATTATTTCCCCGGTAATGTGCGTGAGCTCGAGAATATATTGGAGCGGGCATTTACACTGTGCGACAGCGACGTTATTGACAGCGGTGATCTGCAGCTTGGCAGCTCTTGCCGCTCTGACAGCAACATTGATCCGTCTTTGCTGGCACCGGCAGCGGAGGTGGTGGTAACGGCAGACATCGAACTGTCGGAGCAAGGCCTGGGCCTAGAGGGATATCTCGAGAGCATAGAGCGCAAGGCTATTGAGCAGGCGCTGGAAGCAACGCGTTGGAATAAAACGGCGGCGGCGAAAAGGTTGGGGATCAGTTTTCGGGCTTTGCGGTATAAGTTGAAGAAGTTAGGACTGGAGTGACTTTCAGGGTATTTTGAAACTGAATGGCAGCGACACGCAGGATGCGTTCGTTATATAACTGCTAAAACATGGATGTTGAAAAATGATTGCACTAAAAAATCGTGGCTTTTCGCTTTTGGAATTAATGATTGTGCTGGCTATCGCCGCAATACTCATGACTCTAGCGTTACCCTCATTTACTTCTTTCATAAATAATCAGGAACGGAAAAGTGCGTTGTATGGCCTGATGGGCGTATTTGCCTTTGCAAGGCAACACGCGGTGATGACCGGCGCAATCGTTACGGTCTGCCCGCTTGACGCAACAAATACGTGTGGCAGGGATTGGAATGGCGACATCCACGCTTTTCTAGACCCTAACAACTCAAGAAAACTGATTGGGCCCAAAGCTCTTCTCAGAACAATCTCTCCAAGTGGCAACGGACGGCTTATAGTGCGCTCACTAAGCCGCAGTTTTTTCCAGTTCAGACCCACAGGGCTCGTTCATAGTGACTTGGGCAACGTAACCTGGTGCCCTAAATCACGGGACGCTTCGTTGGCGGGCCAGATTATAATCAACAGGGGCGGCCAGGTGAGAGTCGCCAGGGATAGAAATAATGATGGCATCCCCGAGGACTCAAGAGGACGCCCACTACGCTGCTGACTTTTCTGCCAACAATTTTCCGACACCGCCGGCGCATAACACCTATCCATCACTTACCAGCAGGATGTCTCAGACGCGCTTTTTGCTCCGGTATGTGTCAACCCTAGATCACCGCACGAATCACCGGCCTGGGCAGTTCCCGTTGCGGCTGCAGCGGTTACCGTGTAAGTACCCCGAGTTACGTTGCTCAGAGCAAAGGTGTAGCGACTGGCCATATTCGACTCAGTCGTACACCCCAGTACAGGCGCAGCTCCAACATACGTGAGGTTAGTGCTGTAAAAGCGCTCCATAAACTGAGCATGCTGAGCCAGACAAGCTTTGGCGCTATCTCGGTAAGTACGAACAACATGCTGCTGGTACGCTGGCAAGGCAATCGCCGCCACGATACCTATAATAGCGACCACGATCATGATTTCGATCAAGGTAAAACCTGCTTGGCGTCTGACCTTGCTTGCCACTCTGCAGCACTCACTTATAGGCTTCATTTCAGTTTCCCATATTGATCAGTTCACGCCAGGACGTTCTGCTGGCGCCGGTGGTGAACGGCTGGATGTCCAGAGTTGAGATCTCGCCGTCGTCGGTCGGAATGTACATCTTCTGCCCAAGAAAAGACGGATTACTGAACCCTGTATTCAGTCCAATACCAGAGACCACAGTGTCAACTCCGTCGATTTTAACCATATCGTCAGAATTAAACACACCATCACCATTCAGATCGAAAAACGTTTGGACGAGCCGCGCCCCGGTAAAAGGATCGATCGACATTATAACGCCGCGGCCGGTGGGCGCGCAGGGGTCGCTCGCATCCGGAATCCGAGTATTACCGATCAAGGCACTGCCCTGAAACTGGTTAGGCGTCACCATACGCTCACCCACAGCCGGGCCGGTTCCGTTCGGCAAGAGTTCGATATACCATCCGCGCTTACCCAGAAGATCTTCCCGTGCACCGGCCTCGATGACCCGCGCAGAAACGTCTTCAGTAACCGGAACATCAAGCAGAATCTTACGCTCCAACAAGTCACTACGGCTGACCGTAGTCGTTGATTCGTCATCAACAATTATACCGTACCAGGTTTGTACCGAGGTATCGGACAGATCGGCGGTGTTAAGGTACTGACCAGTACCAAAAAACAACCATACTTCTTGACTGAATGGAGATCTTCCAGCCAAGGGCGAGGACGTAATTGGCTGAGGATTGTCAGAGGCATCCCTCGCCTGAAACAGCTTCTGTACGGTCGGGGCAGTGTTGGCCAATTCCGTTACTTTCCAGAGGTTGCCTTGTAAGTCGCCAGCGTAAACGGTATCAGTCAGGCCGTTTCCATCACTGTCCCAGGTCCTAACCGCTGAAAGCCCATTGCCAATATCAGCGGACATTGCCGTAGACTTGACGGCATTGGTTCCAGTGAAAAGATTAATCGAGACCAACTGAGCTTTTCCGCCGGTGCTATTAGGCCCATTACCAAGCAAAACCGACCAGTTGCCATCGGTAATCTGCGCGATTACCGGCTTGCCCAGGTTGTTACCAAGCTCGGGAATGTCTGCGGAGCTTTTCTCCCATAGGAATGTCACGTTGCCCGGATCGGTTACATCCAATGCAAAGATGGCGTTACTGGTGGCAGAGCGATCTTTCGCCACACTACCGGCACCCAGAGTACCTACTAGAATGGTGCGCCAATTTGTTCCGTCATAAGCGTCAGCCACCGTTAGCTCGCCGTCGACAAAGTATCTGTGGTTGTATGCGGGATTTGCCAGTTCACCAAGCCCGTTCTCGATGACAGTCTTGGGTACGTAGGCGAAGGTTTCGACGCCGCTATTCGTAGCCCCAGTCGTCGCATTGAAGCCATGCAACATACCATCGTTACTACCCACGTAAACCGTGGACGTCCGGCTCAAGCTCTCTGCCCAAGCATCATAAGTGTCCGAACCATCAAAGGTCTGGTCGCGAAATAAACCGGGCTTTGGATTGCCAATGAAAACCGGTTGGGAGTTGACGATATCGCCGAGTATGCCCTGCCTGACCCTAAAACCAGTGGCATTATTCTCATTGGTGCGCTCTCCGCGCAGATAGTTGATAACGTCCGTAGCGCTCTTCGTTGTACCGGAATCTGTTCTAAGCAAACCGGTCAGCGTTGTATTGTTGATACCGTCAATTGTAGTGTCGAATTTGACAAAAGTAGTACCGTTCCAAGTCTTGATGTTGCGAGCTGTCGGCTGGGGCAGTTTAGACGATGCCGTCCAGGCCGGACTTAAACTCAACGCACCGGTATTCTGATCCAAAGTGAACGCATTCAGGTCGCCTGTCCAAGCACCACTGGTATACTCAGCCTGAAAGGTCGCCGAGCCCGCTTCGAGCGTGGTTGAGTTCAGGGCCAATGAAGAGCGGTTACCCGTTTGCTCCTTCTGGATATCTGCAAAAGCACGAATCAGGCTCTGCCGCATTTCCTCTGCTTGTGCAACGGTATAGAAGTTATCCGGTCTCGGGTCGTTGGTACTTAATAGTGGGTCAGTATTGGTCTTCCACCACGTTAACGGAAGTGACGTATCGTGGGTTTCATAATTAAAATCATCAGGAACATTAAATCCACCATATTTCGCCGCCAGCCAATATTGATTATTAGCCCGATTTTTCAATGCACCAAACTCCAAAATATCAATCCAGTAAGTTGACACCGATTGCCTATCATCCATATCCGGCCGTATATCCGACGCATTGGCATGATATGCCAGACCAGCGATGTACGCAGACCTACCCGATCCATTAAAATGCCCCCCTTGTGACACTCCTTCCAGACTAAATACCTTGCTAGTCAACGTGGCAGCGTTTATGGGGTTTTCAGCGCTATCGACCGGAGTGGGTGCCGTCCCACCGGGCAGATTCCTATCATATGCTGTGTTGGTATCGCCAATTCCGAGAATAAAGTTATTTTGGCATTCGTACTGAATCGGGTCGTCCCAGTCGGTAATAACAGGCAACCCGTCAACCAACTGCTTTTTCTTCACTACCTTTTGAGCGGTAGACAAACTACTTTTGATAGCAGCGTCAATGTCTGTGTATTCAGACAAGTTTGGCAAACCTCGGAAGTATCGGGTGGCAGCATAGTAAAGTTCACTAACGTTGTCGCGCCGCTTATATTTGGCTTCCGGAAAATTCTGCCCCGAACGATTAATGAAGTTAATTACGCCACTGTAATCTACAGTCTGCCCCGTGCGGCTCGTAGTGCCGCTCGAATCATCAGGATCCGGATCTTCTGCGAAAACACCTGTATCTGGATCCCACTCCGCATGCGTGTTTGTGATTAACCCATTATCCGGGTCAACCGCATCCGGTCCGACGAATTTCATTCTGGCACGCATAACACCACCGTTGTGCGCACGATTAATATCGCTGTCAGAGCCACTTTCGCTACCGTCACCGAGATAACCAAATCCACTGAAACGCATATTGCCAGAGTTCTGCTGGATCAAGCCTGTCGGCTTATAGTTACCATCTGGATATTGCTCACAGTTGTCTTCCAACATTCCAGAAACACAAACTTTAACCCTGACACTGATTTCATAAACCGAGGAATTATCATCAACATTAATGGTTGAAATATCAGCCGGGTTGAATGCCTCAGAGTTACTAAAATTCGTCCCTGATCGCCTAAAGAGCAGCTTATTTCCACGTTTTATTATGTCGGCCTGAAAATCTTCCCAGGTCGTAAGTGGTGTAGCACCCCCAATCAAATCACTATTACTAATAGAGCTTCGCGGGAAATTGGCAGTACCTCCCTGCCCATCCTGCCAAGCCTTTTCCAACCATGTTTCCGTATCAGTATCCTCAACACGATATCCACCAGTCAGAACACTACGGAAGTTGTCGATCGCCTGTGTTGTCGCCCAATTCAAAAACTTCCCACTCCAAAGGGAGCTTCCCGCGCAAATACCGTCATTTGTAGAGCTATCCGGAGAAAAATGGCGCTTTTCTTCATCACTATTCCAAACATAGTTGTAACACTTGTTGTTATCAAAGTACCCAACGTAGCTTGTACTAGATGAACTATATCCCGTATCGACATTACAGCGTGACGTGCAAGTATTGTTTGCCTTACTTACCATCGTCGGAAACTCTAAAGAGCCAACAATCGCCATATTGCCTGGCACAGGTTTGGCCACCAGCAAAGGCTGCTGGTCAATATCTACGCTGGCAGCGGCACTACCCACACCGAGTAGCAATGGAACCAGAAAGGTAGCGACATTTGACCGTACGCGCTCACGCATTGAAATGCTCATGGGTAACTCTCCTATCTGGTGCATCACAGATTCTGTTTAACAGTAATTTGAAGCGCCACAACCGAACGCCCGTCCGTTGCTGGTATGCCGCTTCGGCCCGTAATACGAAATGAGGCTGCATTTGGCGGTGCCTCGTCGCACCCCGCGTAATTAGAGCAGTTAGCGCTTTCACCTAACCCCAGCTCGTCTGTGCCACCAACGACACCCATTTTCTCGACGTAAAACTGTGGCGTTGAGCCAAGCAGAGCATCGTTCACCTTGAAGCCAGCGTCTACCGTAGTCCAACCGGTTGTGGTGCTAGTAAAAGTAGTGGCAGGTGAAGGCGGACATTCAGCATTCACAACCGTACAATCTACCGCGATTGCTGGATTGGCCAGCACCGCAGCTTCACCGGCGAGGAGTGCGGCTTCTGCCCCTTGATAGGAAAGCGAGCGATCGTACATATTCGAGCTCATTTTTTCATTCATGGTGGTACCGCGGATTGATGCCAGCCCGACCATTGTCGATATCAAAAGCATGATCAGGGCAACCAAGAGTGCAGCACCGGATTGTCCACGCGGTAATCGATTTGTATTCATAACGAGCGGCTCCTGATGGCTACAACACTGGTGAAGCTGCGTTCAAGACGGCCATCGTCCGCGGCTGATGTGGATATGTCCTGATCCTGACTGAAAAGAGTCATGGACACTTGGATCGCATTCACGTCAGCCCACTGGTTTGCAGCGATTGCGCTGGAATCGACAAAGTCTGCAGTATCAACCAGTCGATAGAGGAAAGTCAGGTTAGTCACGCCGGAGGCTATCTCAATACGATTCAGAGTCGCATTACTCGAATTATTGACCACACGCACCATGTAAAGAGACCGACCACCTTCTTCCGGACGGCCGTTATCACCCAGGTACCAGGCTGTTGAGCTAAGCTGCGCAATAACCGTATTAGGGGTATAGGCTGCTTGCACTTCGCCGGCCCCCCCGCAAGTAAACTCGCCCAAGTTACTGCTGCAATTACCAGGTTCAGGACTGGCATCTGTGTTGGACTCGATTCTGCCAGTGCCGCCTGCCGCGTATTCCATCTGAAAGATTGTTCCCAGCCTCTCGTTACATACAAAAAGTATGTCGCCATCCTGGAGGCTGTTTCCAGCAGGGCCCGCGACAAAGTCTGCCGAGCTGGCGTCTGAGCTGTATTCCGTCATGAACGTGTTGGACGCTTGACCAGAAAGCATCACCAGCGACTCTGTATCCGGAATCTGGTTATCGACGCTGGTCATGCCATCAATATCACTGGTGACACTGGATAACGCCGTGTCACCGTCAAACCCTCTAACAGAGTTATCCCAATCGTACTGCCAGGGAACTGTGCCACCATCGTTGGCGGGGTTTAGGATATTCACGATGGTAATGTCGTTGCCACATGGAACGTTACCTGCCTGCCGAATGTCGCGGGCAAGCAGCTCAAAACCGACCCTTGCGGCGTCTTGCACTTGCGATAAACCACGCGTGGTCTGAAAACCCTGCATATTGGAAAGCATGATGCCGGTCACTGCACCAATAATGACCAAACCCAGCACGAGAGAGATCATCAGTTCTACAAGCGCCAGGCCCCGGCTACGGAAATAAAATGCAGTTTTAGGTCGGGAAAATGTGCGGCTCATAAATGCACCTCTGTCATAATCTGCTGCGTGTTATTGCCAGCCAGCCCGCGGCTGTCGTCCCACTGGATAATCACGGTGCAATTTGTGGCATTACAGTTAACAGACCCTGTCGCGGCAGCACCCAGGTTCTGCGTCAACTGGCCACGCCACATTGTCAGGGTATTAGCCGGGAAAGTACTGCCTGAGGGCGTGGCGTCTATCGCTATGTTAAAGCGCCCGCTCTTGGCAGAGTCTGGATCGGCTCGTATTGCTTCGATGATCGAGTAGGATTGAACCACCCCCATAGACCGCTCCATAGCGCTTTGATTGTTGCGTATGGACGCCTGCTGTAATGACGCCAACCCAAGCAAGCCAATGGCCAGCACAAGAACCGTAATCAACACTTCAATGAGGCCGAGTCCGCGTTGTGCTTTTGGGCCTGTCAGTGCTTTTACTGTGTTCATGGGCAGGTACCCGCAATTTTGTACGTAGACACTCTGCTTGCAGCCCCAAAAGTGACATTTCTAATGGACTCTCCAGGGCCGGAAGTACTGCAGATGGAAATTTGGGATCCACTCTCACTGACGATCACTCCACCTGAGCGGGCCAGGCCGTCGCCTCCGAAAACGACTTCGTCGTCCGTCAGATCAGAGGACACCTCGATCGTTGAATTGTGGCTGTTAACCTCACCCCTGCGGATCACATCCGTACCTGAAAGAATGGCCCAATGCGTCCACAAGGTATCCGTATTGCAAGCGGTTGCGGTAGCGCTTGCGACACGGCAAAAAACCACAGGACTGTTACGCTTAACCGATTCGGATCGAGCAAAACTGACCGCGTCTACCATTTCGGTGGCGATTGTATTCAATCGATTACTCACAATCAGGTTGGTAAATGACGGTATCGCGATGCCGACCAAGATCGCTGCTACGGCAATCGTGACCATCAATTCAATCAGCGTGAAACCTTTCACACCTTTCATCAAAACACCCCTCCATTACATGATGGCGCTATCGGAAACCAAACCAATACATTCAGTTCCTGAACAAATTTTCATGATTGCAAGATACAACAGCCCAAAAAAACCGCCAGTTGTTCCAGACAAGTGGCGGTTTACAGGGGATAAGCGGGCATCCGGATTTTCAGACGTGACAGGTATCACACATTCGTAACATCAATCCGCAACTCTTTCGGCATGGAAAACACAATATTCTCCTCACGCCCGGCAATCTCCTCCGGCACTTCACCACCGAGTTCCCGCAGGCGGGCGATCACGGCGCTTACCAGTACTTCCGGGGCGGAAGCGCCGGCTGTTACACCGATGGATTTTTTGCCGTCTAGCCAGGCGGGGTCAATTTGTGTGGCTTCGTCAATCAGGTAGGCGGGCGTGCCCATGCGTTCCGCCAGCTCGCGCAGGCGATTGGAGTTGGAGCTGTTGGGGGAGCCCACCACCAGCATCAGGTCACACTCGTCGGCCATTTGTTTGACGGCGTCTTGGCGGTTTTGGGTGGCGTAGCAGATGTCGTCTTTGCGCGGGCCTTCAATTTTTGGGAACCTTGCCCGCAGGGCGTCGATTACCCGCGCGGTATCGTCCATTGAAAGCGTGGTCTGGGTAACATAAGCCAGTTTTTCAGGATTTTTTACGTCCAGCGTGGCTACGTCAGCTTCGTTTTCCACCAGGTAAATATCGCCGCCGTTGGCGAAGTTGTACTGGCCCATGGTGCCTTCCACTTCCGGGTGGCCATGGTGGCCAATCAGAACGCATTCGCTGCCGTCACGGCTGTAGCGCATGACTTCTATGTGCACTTTAGTGACCAGCGGGCAGGTCGCGTCAAAGACTTTCAGGCCGCGGTCGGCGGCCTCTTTTTGCACCGCCTGGGACACACCGTGGGCGCTGAAAATCACCAGTTTATCGTCTGGCACTTCGCTCAGCTCTTCCACGAAGATGGCGCCGCGCTTGCGCAGGTTATCTACCACAAATTTGTTGTGCACCACTTCGTGGCGCACGTAAATCGGCGCGCCAAATACATCAAGGGCGCGGTTTACAATCTCGATGGCGCGGTCGACGCCGGCACAGAAACCACGAGGATTAGCGAGTCGGATTTGCATAATAAGTGCCC
>Ga0307970_1001085_pt1 | contig 14981 bp, 19 predicted proteins | sample OrgLakmetagen712_FD_202093 | JGI IMG/M metagenome (GOLD analysis project Ga0307970, IMG submission 202093) | Saline water microbial communities from Organic Lake, Antarctica - #712 | ecosystem: Environmental > Aquatic > Non-marine Saline and Alkaline > Saline | place: Antarctica: Organic Lake... | reverse complement strand
CGTTTCGTTCAGAAATCCGTGCTGGCGGCTCAGCGCGTTGAACTTCGAGACGCCGGCGATAGAAAATGGCTGGCATGGAAATCCCGCTACGAGCACATCATGGGCCGGGATTTCAGCTGCTTCGAGTACGCGAATGTCGCCTTCGATCGGCCGGTTGTCGGGGAAGTTGGCATGGTAGGTGGCCTGAGCGAACTTGTCCCACTCCGAGGTCATCACGCACCGCCCGCCGGCCTGCTCCATCGCCCGTCTCAGGCCACCGATACCGGCGAACAGGTCGATGAAGGTGAAATCCCCGCCGGGGAGCTGCGCTCTGTGCGTTTCGATTTCCTGTCGCAGCAGTCGGAGCACACCCTCACGCGGGCCTTCCTCGCCGCGCTTCCAGCGATAAATGTGGCCTTCGGAATATCCCAGCTTTGCGGCAGCCTCTGCCACAGGCCAGCCGACCTGTTGCAGCAGTGTTGCAAATTCCGTCATACCTGTTCTGGCTCCTGTTCCGAGACTGCCCTTGCCCTGGGACGATTTTTGACACCATGCGTGTTGTTTTCCCTGAAGGCAAGAACAATAGGCAAACAAATTCCTCGATATTGTGTAAATGATGATGGCTCCCCCATCATGTGTTGTTACCCGAGGGGCAAGGCCATGGTTATTCTTACGTCAGCTGAGGCGTTCGCGTTCTGAACATTACTGGTCACCGGGTGTGTTGGACGGATTGGTCCTCGGCCGCACCTTCGGCATTGCCGCCGTTACCTTGATCTCCCGCAGCATCCCGCCCGCGATCAGCCCCTCACGCACCCAGCCCAGCGCACGCCACCAGTCTTCATAGGCTCTCCGTGCGGCGTGGATCAGCTCAGGATGGGGCGAGAACGTCACAGGGCAGGCCAGAACCTCGACCGTGCGCCACTTGCTGCGGGACAGCACGCGTTCGGTGCCCACGACAATCGTGACCGCCCGTTCGCCATGCTGGTTCCGCCGAGTCTCGACCGGGACGCAGTGCGGCACGGCTCCGGGCATCCAGTCAGGGGTTAGTCCGGCGCGCGCCAGTTCGGCCACGCGGATTGCCATGCGTTTGCCGCCTATGCTCTCTGGCAGACCGGCGACCGTGGTGGCGATCACCTCGGCGTCCTCATGGGTATAGCCGCCCATCTTGTACCGCCCGCCATCGATCTTGCAGCCCAGCGCTGCGCGCTGCATCAGGACGTATTCGAGACCGAAGCCGGCACCGGTGCCAGAGCCGGACACGCGCTCGGGATCCGGGCGTTCGGGCAGTTCCAGCTGCGCTTTCTCGAGCCGGAAGGCCCATTCCAGCGCCGCCTGTACGCCCAGAGCGCGTTTCACGCGACCACCGCCCGTGCGGCCGATCCGTTGCTGCATGCTCATGATTGCATTCCTTCAAAGAGATCCAACTGCGCTGGGCGCTTCGGCCCACCCGCGCGCCGCAAGGTCCATGGGCCTGAGACCATGTGCAGCTGCGAGAGCGCGCCACGCATGTGCCGCTGCCAAGGGCGGCCGGGGACGTGACACCAGGCCATTCACCGCACCCCCCTGGCCTGCAGCCGCTCCGGCGTGACCAGCCCGCGGGCCAGCATGGCGGCGCACATGGCGTTGCTGATCATGCTGGCGGGCAGGAACCGGTCGGAGTTCACCAGATCGGCGTAGAACGCCGCCAGCTCGTCCTCGCCGGGCGGGGGGCCTGCATCGCGCTTGCGCTGCCGTTTGGCCGTTCGGCTGCCGGTACCGGCCGTGGATCCTTGCGCATCTTGGCGGGCGGCGCGGGCCATGACGCGGTCCAGCGCCTTGGGCCCGTCTGGTGGTTCTGGATGATCGCGTCTTGTGTCGCGGGCCACCTCGAGGATTCGATCCTTGGAGAGCCCGAGATCGTCGATCCAGCGGCGCACATGGGTCCGGGCAGGCCAGCCCTGCCACCAGCCGGGCGAGGTGCCACCTGCATCGAAGCCCAGCGCGCCGAGCAGCTCTTCAAAAAACTCATCAAGGATTGCCTCGCGCCCAGGCGCGCCCTCCTCCTCCTTTACTGGTTCCCTTAAAGGTTCCCTTACAGGGTTAGTGTCCGGATTCCGGACACGGGTCAGGGCATTTTCCGGACACGGGTCGGCCTGAAATTCGGACACGGGTCCTGCGCCATTCCCGTGTCCGGAATTCAGACACGGCTCGGGCGCGGCGGGCGCTTCCTCCGCCAAATCCTCTGCTCCTGCGAAGGGGTTCTCTGCAGTAATGTCGCCGTGTCCGGTTTCCGGACACGGGGTCGCATGATCTGGAGTGAAGCCCGGCTCGAACCCCAGAATGTAGCGGGTGGGCATCTGTCGTTTGGTGACAGGATTAAGGCGCGGAACACGGCGCAGAAGCCCTGCGGCTTCGAGCTGGCCGAGATGCGCGTTCAGCGTCGAGCGGCTGATCTCGCAATCATGCGCCAGTCGCTCCTGCGAGGGAAAGCAGCCGTAATCCGGGTTGAACCGGTCGCAGAGATGCCAGAGCACGATCTTCGTGGTGGGCTTGAGCCCACGCTGCTGGATGGCCCAGTTGGTGGCGGCGTGGCTCATGGCAGAGACCTCCGCGCCTTCGTGCTGGACTGGCGCTGGGCGGTATCCTGCGAGACCACGCGCGTGGTGATATCGTGATCGGCCAGCGCGCCCAGCGCATCGTCGAGGCTGCGCACCAGCGCCCAGCCAAAGCCCTGCGCCTGCACGGCATCGCGAAACGCCGCCTGTGCAGGGCTGAGCCTGCCCTTCGGGGATTTCAGCTCGAGAAACAGCACGCGACCCTCGCAGAGCACCATCAGATCGGCAAAGCCGCGATGGACGCCCATGCCGACCAGGATCGCCTGGCGTTTCGCGCCACGGGGGCCGGGCTGGGTGACCTCGTTGGCGCAGTGATGAATGATAGCCCCTTTCGGCAGAGCAAAACGCAGAGCGCCGACCACCGCGCGCTGCAAATCCGCCTCGGGCGTACCACGCCGGGTCATCGCTGCACCTCCGGGTCGGGCCGGTGGCGATCGACGTGCCCCGTAGATCGGGCATCGAGGACGACCAGCAGGATCCGCGCATCCTCTCGCTCGGCTGCCGTCTCGCCGTGCTTGACCAGCACTTTGCAGGCGAGGTGCAGCAGGTGGTCGGAATGATGAACGACATCGGCCACGACGATGCGGGCCTCATACAGCCGCTCGTCGATCCAGTCCTGGCGGGCCTCATCACGTTCGACGCGCTGGCTTCTGTCGCGGAAGGGCATCGGGATGCTCATCGCCGTGCCCCCCTTCGCCCGCGGCGGTGGCCCGCCGCTTCCCGTTCTTCCATCCATTCGAGAACGGCACTGCGGCGATAGTAGATCTTCCGACCTGCGCGAATGCAGGGCGGGCCCCGGCGTTGGGCTTCCCAGCGCCGCAAGGTGCCTTCCGTGACCTGGAGCTGCTGCGCGAGATCCGCACGGCTGATCCAGCCGCCCAGGAGCGCACCAGGCTCATTGGCAGGGGATGTGGGGGAGGGGGCGTGTTGCATGTTGTGTCTCCAGCTTGACGACCCGATGCGGGTCAGTGCTGGCAACCAGTCACGCATATCGCTGGGGGTGGCAGGGAGGCACGGGGTGGCACGCAAATCACCACCCCTGTGCCACCCCTTGTTTTATTGGCTTTGAGGCGGATCGGGTCCGCGACACCCGCACTCACGCTGCGGCGCAGCAAATCCGCCCTTGTGGAGGTTCGCGCGCATTCGGCGTCAAACCGGGGGTGGCACCGTGCATTTGAGCGTGCCACCCCCTGATTTCATTGGAAATTTACAAGCCGCCTTGAGTTTACAGGGGGCTTCAGCCCCGGAACGCACTGCCTGGGCTCAGGAGTCGCCTCTGATTCTTGCCAGGCGCGGTTCCCTGACAACTGATGGAAGTCGGATATCCCCTGCAAAACAAGGGGTGGCACGCCAACTGTCTCCAGCGTGCCACCCCGTGCCTCCCTGCCACCCCCGGCGCCATGCTCTGCTTGATAGACGGCCCAATCTACGCGTCATGACAGGGGCAAGAGAGAGGTTTGCGGATGGTGAACAGACAGAAACTGACCGAAGCGGTCGTGCGCGATGCCACGCCTACAGAGGCCCGCGACTATCAGATCTTTGACAGCGAGGTGCGCGGCTTTGCCATTTGCATCTATCGCGGCGGTGGCCGGGCGTTCACGCTGGATTATCGCTATGCAGGTCGCCAGCGCCGCATGACGTTTGGCCGGTGGCCGGAGTGGAGCGTGTCGGCGGCGCGTACGCGCGCCAAGGAGCTGCGCCGCGACATCGATGCGGGCGGCGATCCACTGGCCAACCGCGGCGCCCTGCGCGAGGCGCCTCGCGTCACGGATCTGATCGCGCGCTATGTCGAGGTGCATCTGACGCATCTGGCCAGGCTCAACGCCGCTGATCAGCGATCGATGATGGAGAAGCTCATCGCCCCTGCCTGGGGCAGGATGCTGGTGACCGAGGTCAACTCCTACGATGTGGAACTGCTGCTGACCAAAGTTGCCGAGGGGCGCGCACGCCCGGCCAAGGCCAGGCCCAATAACCGTGCCCGCAAGCTGCAGGGGGCCAGGCCGACGCCCGTGCGCGCAAACCGCGTCGGCGAGGTGGTCCGGAAGATGTTCGCCTATGCCGTCAAATGGGGCTGGCGCGAGGACAACCCTGCCATGGGGTTCCGTCGGCGTATGGAAACGCCCCGCGAGCGGTATCTGTCGCAGCAGGAAATCATTAGGCTCGGCATGGCACTGGATGCGGCCGACGACATGCGGGCGGCGAACATCATCCGGCTCTGCATGCTGACGGGGGCCCGCGTCGGCGAGGTGCGTCAGGCCCGGTTCGAGGATTTCAACCTCGAGCATCTGACATGGGCAAAGCCGGCGACAACGACCAAGCAGCGGCGCGTGCACCGCGTGCCGATCTCGGACGAGGCCGCGGTGATCGTGCGCCAGTGTCGTCAGGCGGTGTTCACGGGCTGCCCATGGCTTTTCCCCGGCGATACGCCGGGCCAGCCCGTGCAGGAGGTCCGGCGGTTTTGGCGGCGCATCCAGAAGGAAGCCGGTATCGAAGATGTTCGAATCCACGACCTGCGTCATACCTTCGCATCGCTGCTGGTCAGCGGGGGTGCTTCACTGGAGATGATCGGCAAGCTGCTCGGCCACAGCCAGATGCAAACCACCCAGCGCTATGCGCATCTCGTGGACTCGCCCTTGCGCGCTGGCGTGGATGCCGTGGCCAGTGCCTTCAGGCCAAGGCCACAGCTGGTTCACAACGCGGACTCGTCCTCCTCATCATCGTCGGAGCAAGGAGGATCAGATCGGGTTACCTCTTCGGCCTCCTGAACTTCAGCGCGTCGAGCACCGGTTTCAGGCGCCGCCGGATTGAGCTTTCATCGGGGAAGGTGCCATCACGTGAATTGTTCGAGAACCAGTCCTGAAGTTCGCGGATCCATTCCGCCTGCGAGACGGGCAGGCCCTCTTCGAACACGCGCCGTGTGATTTCGACATGCATGCCAGCCTAGTCGTAGTCACCGTCCTCGCCCAGCCCGGCGCCTTCTGAGATCCGGTCAAACAGATTATGTGCGTCCTCGAAGCGCTGAACATCGTTGCCCAGGATCATCACATCCCCGATCGAGACCATGACGCCCTCTTCCGGGGTGCTGATGTGCAACCACTCTTCCTCCTCAAGCGGGCGGATGCGCCTGACAGGTGCGGCTTGCGGCCCTGTGCCGCAGCGGCGAAATATCGGCAGGATATCCGTTGGCTGGATCTGCACCAGCCCGCTGGCAGATTTTTCTCCGCATTCGACGGAGGGAACGCCGGTAACGACTCTCAAGGACCCCGTACCAGACCACCCGGCGATGTCGGATATCGTGCAACCCCAGCGCGCGGCAGCTTCGTGAACAGTATAGAAGACACGTTGTGGCAATCCCATTGGTAGATTCCTCTCGTTTGCGCACCGCTGGCGGGTCAAGCAGTCCCGGTCAGCGGCAATTTCACACTCTTGTCAGAGGCTTGGATGTTTGAGAGCGCATGCTCCGTGAGCAAAAATCCCGCCTCGACAGCTGACCTAGAGCGCCATTGAGATCAAAAGCCCTCCTTGGCTTTTCAGCTGATGGTTGAAGACCACTGGACATGTCTTCTACGAGGTTCAGCAACTTTACCGGGTGGCTGAAATTGCCGCGGCGCGCCATCGGGGCACCTCTTTGCACGACGTCATGGACCCCCTATGTCAGCGTAGTTGTCCGCCGCTCTGTGTCGCGCTGACGGCGCAGCGACGCTTTGGAAGGATCAGCGCGGCATGCAAGCTGATGGTAGTATATCGACGGCGCGATCGGCAGAACCCTGCAGATCGACTCGACGCCGTAGACAACGCGCTGATCCTCAATGAAGGCGATCATCGCTTGAGTGGGCGGTCGAGTTCCGCCTGCGCAAAATAAGCTGACGCCTTGCGCAGGATCTCGTTCGCCTGGCGCAACTCGCGAACCTCACGTTCCAGTGCCTTGATCCGATCCCGTTCTTCGGAGGTCACGCCGTCGCGCATGCCGCTGTCCTTTTCGGCCTGCTTGACCCATTCCCGCAAGGTCTGGGGAATACAGCCGATCTTCGGTGCAATGGCCGCAATCGCGCCCGCCTGCGTCTCATAGGAGCCTTGATGCTCGAACACCATCCGGACCGCACGCGCGCGGACCTCAGGCGAGTAGCGATTTGCCATTTTGCTTTTTGTCATAACCGTCATCCTTACTTAAGTTGACGGTCTCCGACAGACCCGGGGCGCTTCAATCCACAAGTTCGGCCTGCCCGAGATCATGAATACCGACCAAGGATCTCAGTTCACGTCCTTTGCCTGGACGGACCGTTTGCGCCGGACCGGCGTGCGTATCTCCATGGATGAGAAAGGCCATTCATCGGGCTTTCGCCGCGCCACTGGCGCGACGGTCCCTCTTGATCTCGACAAAATCTTCATCGAGCGGCTGTGGCGGACGCTGAAATACGAATGCGTCTACCTGCATGCTTGGGAAACCGGCTCGGAGGCAAGGGCAGGCATCCGAAAATGGATGACCTTCTACAATCACCAACGCCCACACTCAGCCCTTGGCGGCAGACCACCCGCCGTGGTCTACTGGCTGAGAAATGAAACAACCAACCTTGATCAGCAGGTGCAGAGAGTAGCTTAATTTACGCCAGATCCTGTCCAACCGATGGGGAGTAGATCACACCCTTGAAAACGCCGCGTAGGTTTCGAACAGAAAAGCCTCTCGAAAACCCGGGACGGTTCAGCTATCGGGTCGAGGGGCGAGACATGCGCAATGTGCAAAAAACGAGCTAATGAATATTCGGTTGCAAAGCGGGTGACCGCCTTTTCTTGAGATTGCTAAACCCTTCTACCAGTATCATGTGTGGCACGGTAAGCGCGGCCAGCCCGATGAAAACTGTTTGAACGAGATACCTTGCTAGCCCATCCGGAGCCTCGACAGTCCGGCCATGCAGATAACCAGCGGCTGCGAGGGTAACAATCCCGGAAAGAAGCGCCGCGATGGCAAGGGCGCGTTTTGCACGCGGGACAAAAAGGATCGTTGTGCTGAAATGCCGAATTGAGTGCAGACCGCAGAAATATATCGTGAAAAACATGAGGGGTGGGAGCAAAGCCGCGAGCCCCCACAAGATTGCCTGTTCCGTCGTCGCCCGGCCCCGCGCCTCTGGCCGGAATAGGCATGTCACGGCAAACAAGAACAATCCGAGAGCACCGGCCATTGCCGCTGCATTCGCGATGACGCCGGCCGCGGCCGGCGGCGCGAGATAGGCAAAGAGCATGGCCACCTCTTCGGGATGCACCAATGCTGGGGCGCCGATTGTCGCGACCCCTCCCGTCCAGCGCAGTGGCGGTGCAGCTTGAGACCAGTCGTCGGAAAAGTGCAGCACCGAGTAGGCCAGAAAGACGGCCAGGGCAATTCCGGGCACGAGGATCCAAAGCACGATCACGACGGAGGCCAGCCCCAGATACACCGACATGAAACGCAGCTTGCCGCGCCATCCGTGAAGCGGCCAGAGCGCCTCGGCGATCGGCAGGTCAAGCGCGCCATGCGGCAGGCCCAGAATGGCGACAAGCGGTGCCAGAAGCAGAAGCTGCGCAACAAGTCCGGGCTGGGCGAACATGTACCATACCACCGCCAGTCCCGCGCAGCAGCCGAAAAGCACCGTCTGCCATAGCGGGGTGGCCGTCATGCCGGAACCAGTGCCGCGCGCAGAAAAGGCAGGGTCGGCAGCGACGTCATCACCGCGAGCCTGTCCACCGGATGCACCGATCCCGACAGGAACCGCTCCAGCCGGTCCGGGGCCGCGTTGCGAAACAGCGCCTCGAACAGCGCCGGCCCACGCTCTGGCATCGTCTGCAGGACCTGCAGGAACACCCGGTCCATGAACCTTGTGCCCGGCCCGTCCAGGCGCATCTGCGGGTGGGTGCCGCGCCGCAGCGCCGCCGCGACACGATCAGCCTGCGCCTGGATACGGGTAAAGGCATAGCCCGTTGACGGGCGCGCCGCCCCGCCCCCAAGGCCCATGCGGATCACGCCATCGTCGAGTGGCTCGCCATAGCCGACCTCCATCGGCAGGGCGCCGGTCTCTTCGCGCAGGACCTCCGTCGCGCCGGGTGCCAGCCCGGCAATCTCGGCTTGCAGCCAGTCCTCGAACACGGCCCGGTCGGGCGAGGCGGGGGCGAAGGATGTAACCTCGACCAGCGCGCGGTCCGGGGCGAAGGGCAGGATGTAGACGAAATCGACACCGCGGCTGCGGGCGGGGCGAAACTGCATCAGTTGCACGCGGTCGGGGTCGAAGACCGCGCGCTCTGTGCGGATCTCGCGGCCCAGGAAGAACTGCCCGTAGGTCGGAATTCTTTGCGGCGTGCGCGTGTCGATCACGTGATTGGCGCACAGCGCGCCGGCGTCAGTCTCGATCTGCCAGCCATCTTCCGTTCGGCGCGGGTCCGACGCACCCACCCCGAGCGTCAGAGCGGCCAGCGGGCTGTCGTCGATCACCGATTGCGCCCGGTCATAGAACGGCCCGGCGGCCACGCTTTGATAACGCAGATGCGGTGACGTGCGCCCCACGATGCCACCCGGTCCGCCGACATCCCAATGCGCCCAGGACGCGCGCACGCAATCCTCGAACGGGTCCGGGGCGGTGCGCCAGAAGCTCCAGGCGCGGTCATCGGTGTAGTGCGCGCGCGGCTCGATCACCTGCAGGCTGCGCCCCGCCGCGGCCAGCCGGGTGGCAACGCTCAGCCCGGCGCAGCCCCCGCCGAGGATCGCGATATCGACGTCAGGATGCGGCATGATGGCGCCCCGTGTTGGCGGCGCGTCCGGGCCGGACATGCGCGGTCACGCCATGGGCTGCCAGCAGCAGCTTGCGCCACTTCGGCACGACCACCCGGCCTGTCAGCGGATCGTAGGACCGCGCACGCAGTTCTGCTCCGATGCCGGCATACATCGACGCGGCGGCGGCCACCGCAAGCCGCAGGCGCAGCGGCAGCGCGGGCAGACCGGCGCACCCCGAGGCGTACAGCGTGTCGGCCCGCGCCAGCAGCACCGCCACGGCAACCGCGACATCGTGCCGTGTGTCGGGCGCCGCGGCAAGGATCGCATCGGGCGCATGCGGGCAGAGCGTGCGAGGCAGGTACCGCCGCCCCACCGCCGCATCTTCGCCCACGTCGCGGCAGATATTGGTCAGCTGCATCGCCTTGCCCAGATCGGACGCGGGCCCATGCCAACGGGCGGGAATATCAAAAAGCGCGCAGACCATCACGCCGACGGTGCCCGCCACCCCCATGCAGTAGCGGTCGAGCGCGGCCTCGTCGGCAAGGCGGGTGGCGCCGGTATCGCCCGCAACGGTCTCGACCAGCGTGGCAAAGCTCGCCAGACCTTCCGGGGCCGCGTCAAACAGCGCGCGCGCCTCGATCGCCAGCGGATCGGCGCCGCCCGTGCCACGCAAGGCGGCACCCAGCGCGGTCAGCCGGGCCTGCACCCGCGGCCCGCCCTCGGTATCGGCCAGATCGTCCACGGTGCGACACAGCGCGTAGAGCCGCGCGATTCGCGCGTGATCCTCGGGCGGCAACAGCCGTGCGGCGGGCGCGAAGCTGCGGGCATGGCGTGACAGGATCGTTTCGGGTGTCATGTCTTTTATCATGGAACCACCGCCGGGGCCGGCACGACCGTGTCCAGCACCTTCGCCGAGGACACCACGCCCGGCAGACCCGCGCCGGGATGCGTGCCCGCGCCGACGAAATACAGGCCCTCGACCCCCTCGGCCCGGTTGTGGAATCGAAACCACGCCGATTGCGAAAAGAACGGCGAGAGCGAGAACCCCGCCCCGTCCACCGACAGGTAGTCGGATTTGAAATCCTCGGGCGTCATGGCGAATTCGGCAGTGATGGCCTCTGACAGACCCGGCAGCATCGAGGCATCAAGTGCCGCGACGATCCGGTCGCGCAGCTTCGGACCCTCGACCGCCCAGTCCTGCCCACCGGCAAGGTTGGGCACCGGGCACAGCACGTAAAAGCTGTCCTTGCCCTCGGGCGCAAAGCTGGGATCGGTTGCGGTGGGACGGTGCACGTAAAGCGAGAAATCCTCGGCCAGTACCTTGCGGTGGAAGATATCGCTCAGCAATTCCTTGTAGCGTTCGCCGAACCAGACGGTGTGATGCGCCACGTCCGGCCATGTCCGGTTTGCCCCGAAGAACAGCACGTAAAGGCCCATCGACAAACGCCCGCTTTTCGTGCGCAGTTTCGCGACGGGCGATTGCACCTCGGCGGGCAGCATCTCGCGGTAGACATGCACCGGGTCCATGTTCGACACCACGACATCGGCCGAAAGGTCCAGCCCGTTGTCCAGCACGACCCCGGTCGCGCGCGCCCCGTCGAGCCGGATGCGCGACACCGTCGTACCAAGGCTGATGGTGATCCCCTCTTCCTGCATCAGCCGCTCCAGCGCGTCGACCAGCGCGCCGGTACCGCCCTTGCAGAACCAGATGCCGTGCGTGCGCTCCAGATGGTTGATCATACCGTAGATCGCGGTCGTGTCGAACGGGTTGCCGCCCACCAGCAACGGCTGGATCGAGAAGGCGCGGCGCAGCCGGTCATCCTTGATGAACCGGCTGACCATCGACCACACGCTTTCATGGGACCGCAGGCGCACAAGATGCGGGATCTGTCGCAGCATGAACCCCAGCGAATGGAACGGCGTGGTCGACAGGCGCTGGAACCCGATATCGTAGATCTTCTTGGACCATGCCCCAAGGCGGCGATAGCCATCGACATCCCGAGGCGACAAGCGCGCGATTTCTGCTTGGGTCGCGGCCTCGGTCGGGCCGTAGTCGAAGGTCTCGCCATCGTGGAAATGAAAGCGGTACCACGGGTCGGGCTCGACCAGGTCGATGTAATCCTCGAGGCGTTTGCCGAAGAGCGTGAACAACTCCTCGAAGAGATGTGGCGCGGTCAGCACCGTGGGGCCGGCATCGTGGCGAAACCCCTCATGCTCGAACACTTGCCCGCGTCCACCAAGCCGCGCGCAGCGGTCGATGAGATGCACGTCATAGCCGCGCGCCTTCAGCCGCAGTGCTGCGGCGATTCCGCCAAATCCGGCCCCGGCGACAATCGCGCGGGGCTGACAATCGATCGAGGTATCACGCGGCATTGGAATACTCCGTCAAGGTGCCGTCCAGACGGTCGGCAAGGGTGTGAAAGGCCGATCCGGCGCCGTGCGGCAGGTCACATGCCAGCCGACGCGCCCCGGTCAGCGCGTCCTGGGCTGAACGTCGCGCGGCATCTCGGGCCTCGGCCGGTGTCATGTCCCCGGATGTGAGGATCGTGCAGATATTGACCCGGTTCGCGGCCTGATCCGCGTCGAGATCGTGCAGGTCGTCCAGTATCTGATAGGCGATCGCCAGTCCGCGCCCTACCCGTGCAGCGTCCCCAGTGTCAGGCAGGCCCGCCGCACAAAGCGCAAGCTGCACCGGCAGCGCCAGAAGCGGGCCGGTCTTTGCGGCGACAAGGTCTCGATACGCCGCGACAGAAGGGACGCGCGCAGCCAGATCCATCGTCTGACCGCGGGCCGTCTCGGCCACGGCCTCGTGCAGCAACATTATGGCGCGGGCGGGGTCGGGATGACGGCCCAGGCTGGCATAGGCGGCGGATATCATCAGATCGCCCGCCGAGATCGCGGCGGCTTCGCCATGGGCGTGCCAGACCGCTGGCCCACCGCGCCGTAGGGGATCGCGTTCCTGCAAGTCGTCATGCACGAGCGAGGCGTTGTGCAAGAGCTCCGCCGCGCAGGCGCAGGCGCGTGCCACCGCGCTATCGAGACCGAGCACCGCGGCGGCATCCAATGCGAGCGTCGCACGGGTTCGGGCGCCCCCGGTGGCGACGTGGTAAGTGGCAACCGAACCGACCGATCCACCCCCAAGAAGGGCGCGCATCGACTCCTCGACCGCCATGCCGTCGACGTTCCATTGCACTGACACCACGCACCTCTTTTGAAAATTCCGAAATGGGATGGTATCGCTGCCCGCGAGAGGGCGGGCAGCGACGACCTTACTCGGCCGGTTGTGCCGACGCTTTCTGGCTTTCGAAGTAGGAGATGCTCTTGCGCTGTGCGATCATGAAGATCAGCACACCGAACACCGCCTTGGCCGTGATGTCCGCCACCGTGTAGCCGACCTCGATCACCGTGGTCGCCGTCGCCCCCTCAAGGCCGACAGCCCCGGCGAAGTAGACGACTGGATAGAACGCCCAGCTGGCTATCACGAGGTAACGTGCACCGCTGATCAGGCCACGTGCCTCTTCCGGCTGATCGTCGATCGACTTGGACAGCCCGACGAACAGCTCGTAGACGATCCACAGGAACGGGATCATCGACGCGATGCCCCAGAACCAGCGCGCGCCTGCGGTCTCGGCGATCTCGCCCGGATATCCGAGGGCGATCATCAGCGCCGCCAACAGACCGAGGCGCGTGGCACGCGACACGGTTTCCGACCGGCTGAGCCCCATGACGAGGATCAGCTCGACCAGCAGCAGCGGCACCGTCAACAGCCAGTCGACATAGCGGTATGCCTGATTGAAGGCATAGCCCGTTGTCGCGACCGTACCTTCGGTCACGTCAAACGCGGCCTCCCAGCTTTCGAAGATCCGAAAGTAGTGGTAAGCGGCGATGAACGTGACAAGACCGGTGATGGTCATTGCCGTTCTGTATTGCGGAGCGACCTGACTGCGTCCCAACCAGAAAAAGATTGTTGCCGCAGCAAGCGTCGCGAACGCAAACGAGAAAGCATTGTAAATGAGGTCGTATTGCCCCACCGAGATGTTTTCCATGATTTTGCTCCTTGTGCATACCTTGGTGTACGCGGAAGTGGAGATAACCTTGGGTTCGGAACGTGTCAACGATTTTGAGACAGTGGCTTTTGGGCTTTAGACTTGGTTTTGTTCGATTGGCTTTGGTGGATTGATCCAGACGGCTGTCGGGATCTGAGGCGGTTTTGGCGGCTTGCGGACGAAGCGTTCGGGCGTGCTTAGGAACGCGGCATTGAGAGTTGACTGTCGCGCAGCATAGACTGTTTCGGCCTGTCCGAAATGGATTTGGTCGGGGGTCATCAGTCCGATCCCTGCGTGATGGTGGTCTTGATTGTACCATGCGAAGAAACGGCGGCAGAATGCGCGGGCCTGCTCGATGGTTTCGAAGTTTCTCGGAAATTCGGGTTGATATTTCAGGGTTTTGAAGTGGGCTTCCGAGAACGGGTTATCGTTTGATGTGTGCGGTCGACTGTGCGACTTGAGCACGCCCAGATCGACCAGCATCAACGCCGTTGTCTTGGCTTTCATCGGTCCGCCGCGGTCGGCGTGCAGTGTCAGTTGATCGCGCGGCACGGCATGTTTCTCCATCGCGTCGATGAACAGTTCCTTGAACTGGGCGGCGCTTTCCGCGTGCTCGATGCGCCAGCCAACCACTCGGCGGCTGAAGATGTCGAGGATGACATAGAGATAGAAGTAGGACCATTTCACCGGGCCCATCAGTTTTGTGATGTCCCAAGACCAGACCTGATTGGGCGCGCTCGCCAGAAGTTCCGGTTTCGCATAGACGGGGTGTGTGCGCTGTCGGCGGCGTTCGGCCACTTCGCCCTGCGCCGCCAATAGCCTGTACATTGTGCGGATCGAACACAGATAGGTCCCTTCATCCAGCAAGGTGGCAAAGACTTCGGTGGGCGTCTGATCCGCAAAACGGGGCTCGCGTAGATGCTGGAGCACCTGGTCCCGTTCACGTTGCGGCAAAGCCCGCGCTGAAAGCGGGCGCGGCTTTCGCACACATGGCGGGTCCGTCAGCGCCGCGCGGTGCCGAAGAACGCTTGCGCGGGACAAAGAAAGCGCGGAGCAAACGGCTGAGGTCAAGCCGCTGCCTGCGGGCAAAGCAATCGCGGTGGCCATCATGATTTGCCGCCGCGCTCTTGCGTCTGCTCCATCTCGTCCAGAAGTGCCGCCACTTTTTTTTGGATGGTGATGATGGCTTCCGCCTGATCCAGACGGCGCCGCAACGCTGCGACCTCACGGTTGGCCTTTGCCAGCTCAGCTTGCAATGGATTGGCAGGTGCCTTTTGTGGGCCACGGTGACGTGGCTGCAATGCACCCAATGTGCCGGCCGCCCGCGCGCGGCGCCAATCGGTCAGTGCAGAGGAATAAAGCCCCTCCCGCCGTAGAATGGCGGAAACCCCGCCAGTGTCTGCCGCTTGGTCCGTCTCATCCAGAATGCGCAGTTTGTATTTGGCTGTGAAGCTGCGCCGCTTCGGCGTGCTCGTTAGTTCGGCCGTGGGGACCACTGGTGCTGAAACAACGCGGGCGGGCAATGTCGTGGACAAAACAGGGTCAGATCCAGCATCCGGCGAAAGTGGTGTCTGTGAAGGCATAACCATGGGTTCGTTCTCCTGCGCCCTCAAGTGTAAACTTCAG
>Ga0307970_1001077_pt1 | contig 15056 bp, 17 predicted proteins | sample OrgLakmetagen712_FD_202093 | JGI IMG/M metagenome (GOLD analysis project Ga0307970, IMG submission 202093) | Saline water microbial communities from Organic Lake, Antarctica - #712 | ecosystem: Environmental > Aquatic > Non-marine Saline and Alkaline > Saline | place: Antarctica: Organic Lake... | reverse complement strand
GTGGTGAGTTCGGACGCACTGTTTACTCACAAGGAACTCTAACCGATACCAACTACGGTCGTGATCACCACCCGCGTTGCTTCAGTATGTGGATGGCCGGTGGCGGCATCAAAGGTGGGCAGGTTTACGGCGAAACCGATGAGCTGAGTTTCAATATTACTGAAAATCCGGTCCATATCCGTGACCTGCACGCCACGATCCTGCACGCCCTCGGCATCGATCACCACCAACTCACTTACAAGTTTCAAGGTCTCGACCAACGGCTCACCGGCGTCGATCCCGCGAAGGTGATCAAAGACCTCTTCGCTTGATCGCGGCATAAGGAAATCTTTATCTTTTCGGGCCAGCTTGCTTGGCATACGTTTGGGAATGAAAAAGATCCTCGCTGCTATAGATTTCTCAGATGCCAGTAAAGGCGTCATGGCCACTGCTGCTGAAATGGCAAACTCCTTCGGCGCAGAGCTACATTTAATTCACGTGGTCGAACCAGAGCCGACCTACACCGCCTACGGCTTCACCCCCGACGAGTTTCCCGCTGTTCATGCGTTTCACAATGAAGCACGCACCCGCGCGAAAACCGCGCTGGATAAAGCGGCAGGAAAAATCTCCGGACTAACTCCTGTAACGCATCTCAGTGACGGCAGCCCGTCGCATGCATTGGAGGAAAAGCTCAAGGAGCTAGATGCAGATTTTTTAATCCTCGGCTCCCACGGCCACGGAGTTGTCGCGTCGTTCATTCTTGGCAGCGTTGCCGAGGGAATGGTGAGGAAATCTCTGGTGCCAACTCTCGTAGTTCCCGCCGGAAAGTCGGCATAGTAGCTTGCCAGTTGCTAATCTTTCTTTCCTGAAAGACTTTCGCTCTACCGTTCAATCCGTTCTCTCTACGGAGCTTCCCACGCTGGGAATTCAGTCTTGAGCTGGGCGCGATATTTCTCCGCCTCAGCGTTTTTATTTTGGGTCTCCAGAACTCGGATATACTTGTGTATTGCCAAAGGCTTAAACGCTGTGTCTTCGTGGAACTGAATCACATAAAGATAATCAGCCGCAGCTTCTCCCAACTTCTCCGCCTGCACATACAAGTCCCCAGAAGTGATGCGCAACCCGGCTGAGGTCCTGCCTTGCGGGCGTAAATCAAATGCCGCGTTGGTCGCCTCCCGTGCCTCATCGTAGCGCGCCAACCCGTAAAGAGCCTTTGATTTATCGAGCAGAGTATCCGCCTTCCACGCCGCATTATCTTCGACTTCCAATACGTTGGAAGCCGCTTGCAAAGCACCAGTAAACTCACCTGTTTCAATCAAAGATTTCCCAAGATACCTCCAGACCTCTTTCGGCGTGGTACGCGGCTCCTCTGAGTTCGAAGCCAGCTCTAGTAGTTTTGCCGAGACCTTAAAATCTCCTGAATTAAAAGACTGCATGCCGGACCAACGAACGGCTTGTTTCGGAATCTCATTTACATATTCGCCAGTGATAGCCAGTTCGATTTCTTCAGTAAGTTTCTCTGGATCCTGAGCAGCGAAATAAGAAAGTGCGAGCAGCAGTCCCGCGTGCTTTCCATAAGCCTTTTGCCTAAGCTCACGGGCGCGATATAAATACGGCGCAGCTTCTTTTGGCTGGTTGAGCTTCACCATGCCCCAGCCGATCCAGTAGTTGGCTTCCGCAGTGAGAGGCTCGGAGAGATCTTCAATATTATCGGTTAGTGCCTTGTAGCGGACCACCATGTCCTTGATATTGCCTTCCTTGCGCCTGGTACGCGCGGACTCCAGCCAAGCAAGCGAAACGAGGTCTTCAGGCGCGGCCTCATCCATTGCCACACGGTCGTAATCTGCAATCGCTAACGCAGGCTCGCCCAATTCCATAGATGCCTTGGCCCGCCTCACAAGAGCAGGATAAAGCCGTTCGTCCTCAGGATAGTTCTTGATGAACTCTGTTAAGGAGCGGACAGCCCCCTTCAGGTCTCCGACATCAGCAAGACACCAACCACGCTGATACAGAAAACCTGGGCGGTTTGATTCACTCAGAAGCGCAGGATTGATTTTGGAATAGGCCTCCGCCGCCTCCGCAAGCTTATCATCCGCAAACAAGGTCTCCGCTTTAATCAAAATCGCCGTATGGATGCGGGTATCCTCGGGACGGCTCTGCTCGTAAATCTGAAGAAATGCATCTACCTGATCGACCACGTATTTTCCCTCGATCTGAAAAAAGCAGTTCAGCCGGTAGTAAGAGGCTAGGAATGCCAAATCATTTTCCGGGGTAACCAAGCGCTCAACTTCACGGAATAGATCACTCGCCTTCAGAGGTTGCTCAAGCTTGAGTAATGTTCGAGCCGCGATCATGAGCCGGGCCGCTTCTTTCTCACCCTCAGCTTTGATGCTGCTTCTATTGAAAAGCTCGAGTGCTTTTTCATATTCCCCGTCTCTGTATAGTTTCTCTAACAAGGCGATTTGGGCATCAGGTGCAAACTGCTCCATGCCCGAGTTGTTGAGAATGAACAGCAGGTATTTTTCGGCGAGTTCGGGCTGATTTATCTTCTTCGCAACCAGTGCCGCCTGCAACGCTGCTTCGGCGCGGTATTTAGCCGGAGCATCGGATTCCACAACTTCGACGAACAATTTCAGCGCCTCATCGAGCTTATCTTGGTTCAGAGTCAGCGTGGCGACCGAAAGCCGTGCCTGATCGCGGAAAAGCGCACCATCAGGATCTTCAGCCACTTGTTTATACGCTTCGATCGCCTGTTTTTCCCGTCCCAAAAGACGATAGCAATTTGCCGCAAAAAGTTTCCCCTTGGGCTTATCCGATGCGCGATCCGAGCTCTCGGCGAATCGCTCGAACAGAGGCACCGCCGCCGCGTATTCGCGTTTATTATAGTGATCTGCCGCCATGGTGTAGGCCGCCGCCGCTGCATATTTACCATTTTCGTAACGGTTCAATATGGTGGTGAAGCAGCGCTTTGCTTCGTTGATCAGCCCCGCTTGATAGTAGCTACTACCAAGATACCACCACGCAGGCTCGGTATTCGCATGAGCGGGAAATTCACGCAAATAGTCGGCGAAAATTTCAGCCGAATTCATATAGAGGTTCTGGCGCGCCTCAAGGTCCACACTACGCTGGGCCTCATCGTAAAGGTTTTTACCCCGTGCGAAAAATGCATTCCCCGGATCGGCACGCAGGACACCTCCTTCGACTGGCTCGGCCTTCAATGGTTCTTGCGCATGAAGCGGCATGAGAGTGCCGAGCAACAGGCAGCGAAGCGGGAGAATTTTCAGATGATTCTGCATTCCGGAGGATTACTTGGAGGGTTTGGGCTTCTGGGTCGCGAATGAGATATTCCAGATCCCAGCTTTCTGACAGGTGTCGATGACTTCGACAATACGTTGATAGGCAACCGCACCATCACCGCGAATCCGCACAGGTTGATTCTCAAATTGGCTTGCGATGCTTGCTAATTTGTCGAGCAGTTGTTCCAAATTTACCGTGGTTCCTTCGACACGTATTGAATCATCACTGAGTATATTGATGACGATTTCGCCACGCTGCCGCTCAGGCTCCGCACCTTCTTGCGCAGTCGGGACGGAAACCGAAAGCTCCGTCTCCGAGCGAGTGAACTGCCAAGTCACGATGAAGAAAATTAACAACAAAAAGACAATATCAATCATCGGCGCCAACTGCATATTGGCGGATTCCGGTTGTCTGCTTTGAAACTTCATCGCTGGATTCAGTTAGATACCATGAAGATCAGGGCGATTGCCATCGAGTGGCGAGGGAACTGGCAATGCGTAATCATCCGCCGTGCGTTGCTTCGAACCACCGGAACTGGTGGGGTTTTGGTGCTCCACTTGGGTATGCAACAACGCCATCATATGCGTGGAGGCAGCTTCGAGCTCCGCGATGTATTTTTGAACGCGGCCTCGGAATAGCGAGTAAAACACAAGTGCTGGAATACCGATCATCAGACCGGCGGCGGTGGTGATCAGGGCCTCGGAAACACCCTCCGCGAGCTGCATCTGGCGCACCCCGTCAACGTCACCTCCAGCGATCTGAAGGAAGGACTTGATCATGCCTAAAACGGTTCCGAGCAAGCCCACCATAGGAGCGATGGAGCCAATATCCGCTAGGTAGGTGATGCGTGAACTGAGCAGGCCCGCTTGCCGTGAGCCCTCCGCCTCGGCAACTTCCCTAACTTCGCCGAATGATGCGCTTGGGTATTTGGTAAAGAAATCCAGAGTCTTCTGGGTCACCCTGGCCATGGATTCATTCTGCCGGTGGCAATAAGCGATCAGCCCGAGGTAATCGCGTTTGCGAATCATCGCTTCCGCCGCGTTCATGAAACGGTCGCTGACAACCGCATTCCGACGGATGGTGAGAAAGTAGAGCAACACGAGCACGACACCGACAATAGATATCAACGCGAGCGGAAACATCATCACGCCGCCGGCCTGAACGATTTCGAGAAACTTCGCTTGGTTTAGGTCGAGTCCATTTGCGCCATCCGGGGATGCCGCTACTTCTTGGGCACCGGCGAGAACCGTGCCGCAAAGCATTGCGAGAGTGGAGAAAGTGAGGCACTTCATGTGTTGGATCAGTGTATCTTGCCTCCAATGCTTGGCAAGCACCGGAATGACTTAGACTTCTACGGCGTTACCCGCTTGAAACTTTCTCTTCAAGACAGCTTAACCCTGCCTTACTTAGGACGTTTTAGCATTCACTGTGGCTTCCGCGACTTTGAGTCCGTCAAGCGCTGCGGAGACGATACCTCCTGCATATCCAGCCCCCTCGCCACAGGGGAAAAAACCCTCAATTTCCGGATGCACCAAGCGCTCCGGATCACGGGGAATGCGCAGCGGTGAGGAGGTCCGTGTTTCAAAACCAAGCAACAAAGCTTCCGATGAGGCGTAGTTCCGAATCTGGCGATTGAACAATGTCAGCCCTTGGCGAATGCGTGAGGTAATACCCTTTGGCAAAAGCTCATGCAGTGGCGCGGGATTCAGGCCGGGGAAATATGAAGTCTCCGGCAGATCGGATGAGATTTTTCCTGAAAGATAATCCGCTGCGCGCTGCGCAGGTGCGACTTGCCCGCTACCGGAGTTTCCTCCGGCGATCTTCGCGGATCGCTCGATGCCCTCTTGAAAGGCAATTCCTGCCATGATGCCGTGTTGGGGAATAAAATGAGCAATATCCTCTGGCTCAATAGTCGTCACCAAACCGGAATTAGCGAAGGGTGAATCACGCCGCGAAAGGGACATCCCGTTCACCACAACCTGGTCATCTGAGGTCGCTGCCGGAACCACCCAACCACCCGGGCACATGCAGAAAGAATGAACACCCCTATCGTCGATCTTAGTTGCCAGGCGATACCGCGCCGCGGGAAGGAGATCGGGCCGCGGCTCACCCTCAACCATGTTGTATTGTTGGCGGTCTATAAATGGCTGGGTGTGCTCGATACGGAAGCCGATAGCGAAGGGCTTGTGCTCCATCAAAATATTTTTATCCGCAAGTAATTGGTAAATATCCCGAGCGGAATGACCCGTCGCCAGAATCGTCGCCTCCGCTAGAAACTCGCGACCATCCACAGTCGTCACCCCCCGAATTTTCCCGTCTGTAATCAGCAGATCGTTCACTTTGGTTTGGAAATGCACCTCACCACCGTGGTCGATGATGGATTGGCGCATTGCCTTGACGACGTTGGGCAGGAGATTGGAACCGATGTGCGGGTGCGCGTCGGTGAGGATTTTCACAGGCGCTCCATGCGCGACTAAAATACGATACACTTCCGCGACTGGGCCGCGCTTTTTCGCCCGTGTGTAGAGCTTACCATCGGAGAAGGTTCCCGCCCCACCCTCACCGAAGCAGTAATTGGAATCCTCGATCACACGTCCTTCTCGGAGAATGGGAGCGAGGTCGAAACGCCTTGCCGAAGCATCCTTGCCGCGCTCCAAAACAATGGGCTTCTGCCCAAGTTCCAAACAGCGCAGTGCCGCAAATAAGCCAGCCGGCCCGGCACCAATAATCAACACACGGCGGGCATTACCAGCCAAGACAGGAGCGCTCCAGACAGGGGTCAGCTCCTCGGGCAGCTCTTCGTTCACTGCTACTTCCAGCCGTAATTGAACTTTCACCTGCCTCTGCCGCGCATCAATGGAATGTTTGCGCAGCCGTATTCCTGAAATCTGTTCAGCGCTCACCGCGAGATGCATCGCCGCGGCTTGTTTACGCGCCTCCTCGCTCTCAGAGCGCTCCAGTGGCAACACGATGTCGATGGTATGAATCATCTTCTTGTTTCAGAACCCACAGCCGTCAGATCTCTCGCTTCTCGCCACGGTCGTTCACAGAAACAAACGTCACCTTGGTTTGGAAAACCGGAGCCGCCGGAGCCTGCCGCGCGTCACTCACTTCAACCTGATAGGTGACGGAAGTTTTTCCTTTTCGTGCGAGCGAACAATCAATCTTAAGAATCGTGCCATCACCCACACTTTTACGGAACTCGACCTTGTCCATCCCGATGGTCAAAAAATGACAATGCGGGAACTCGGCCGAAGCGGCAATCCAGGCCGCCTCGTCAACCCACGCAAGCATGCGCCCGCCGAAGAGTGAACCAAACTGGTTCAAGTCGGCGGGTAGAACCAGGTGGTGTGTTTCCAAAAGCGGAGTGGGTAAAGCTATTTAAACGGACGAGGACCTAGAATCTCCGGCGACGCTCTTGGTAAAGGAGCGCATCACCCGAGTAGTTGCCGGCACCTGAAAGCAGAATCGCGATTGCCGGAATCAAGAACAACAATGCCGGCTCTTTCGAGCCAGGCCCGCCGCTCATGAACCATGGGCCGGAACCGTGAATATTGAACGCCGCCACGACCATGGTGAAGCCGAAGATGAATGCTGCCGGTCGAGTGAGCAGACCAAAGATTATCAACACCGAACACCCGACTTCCGCACCAATCGTTGCCATCAGACTGATGGGATTGGACATGTATTTAAGCGGAAAGAAATCCGGAACCGGAAAGTCATTCTTTTTATCGGCGAAGTTCTGTAATTTACCAAGACCGTGTCCGAACAACATCAACAAGCCAGTGCCGATACGAAGAACCAAGAGGCCGAGAGAAGCGGTGGCGTCGCGCGTGCCGCAATCGAAGAGAAATTTTTTCATGATGAGGGAGTGGAGCTGTTTTTAGGAGAAATGGCGATTCGCTTAAGTCTGTCATCACCTGCTGGCGAGCTTGCTGAAACTTCCGTTTGATCGACAAGGACATTGTAAGCTAAACGGCGATAGTAGGCGTTGAGCGGGCGCATGCGGTAGGTTTTTCCTTGGGTTTTCACCAGCTCAACCAAATCCAATACTTCCTGTTGAAGCTGATCTTCTTGCATGGAGCGGAAATGTTCGCAATCGACTCTGACTCGCCCGGCATCTGGTGACTGACGGCGCAAGATACGATTCACAAGGTATTGAATATCGTCGAGACGGTCACCATGCTTGCCAATGATTGTGTCTTTTTCCGAAGAAAAAATCTGCAAGCACGGGCCATCCTCTGTTTCCTCGATCTGAATTTCAGCCACGAGGCCGAGATGGCCGAGCATGGCGTCGAGAATTTTTTCGGCAGTTTCGGCGGCGTTCATGTGGTGACCTTAACTGAAAGCACGTGAGGGTCAACTTTCCCGCATTTTATATTGAAGCATACAAAATGAGACGGATGATGCCGGCATGTCCAATTTTCCCTGGCAGGAGGTATTCTCCTTCAAAACCTTTGATATTTTCAAAGTGCTGCTCACAGCGGTGATCATTTTGTTCGTGAACAAAATACAACTTTTCAGTGACAAGCTCTCCGCATTACTCATCGCACTGCCACTGACCTCCCTCCTCGCAATGATCTGGATGTGGCAGGGCGGGCAGACTTCTTCACGCATTGCTGGTCACGCTGAAGGAACTTTCTGGTTCGTGCTTCCGACTCTGCCAATGTTCCTGATTCTGCCATGGATGCTGCGCAACGGTTGGTCATTCTGGACCGCGCTTGGTGCCAATTGCATCTTAACAACCGGATTTTTCTGGCTCACAGTCGTCATTCTTAAAAAATTCGGTTTTGACCTCATGGGCTAATTTCTTGGGAAAACTGGTCTATTTGGGCCCAATAAGACAGTTTAGCCTTGCAAAGAAGCCGCTTCTTTGGTTTTACACCCAGCCCGTCTCTGAGATTAACCAATTTGTTTTGAGCGAAGAAGCCTTACCCCATGTTCCTGAGAACATTGTTTCTTTCGATCAAGCACGGCCAAACTCGCAACTTCCCGGCTCTACTATGAAAAGCGACCTTGTCGACCAAGCTTCCGAAATCGTCCAGGACCCATTGGTTCTGATCAACCTCGTGTCCCAAAGAGTTCGCCAACTCAATAGCGGGCGCTCTCCGCTCATTGAAACTCGCCCTAGCATGGGTGCGGCGGATATCGCGTTGACCGAGATCATCGAAGGCAAGCTCAAGCTTGTTGTGAAGCCGGCTCAAGCCTGATCACCGCCCTCTGAGGCTGTGATCCCCTGTCGCAGATGAGTGCTGAAATCGCCACCAACCGAAAGGCAGGTAGGGATTTTCATATTCTCGACAAATACGAAGCTGGACTTGAACTGAAAGGCACTGAGGTCAAATCGATCCGCGCCGGAAAAATCAACGTCTCCGATGCTTTTGCCCGTGTCGAGGGCCATCAAATCTTTCTCTACGGCTGTGATATCCAGCCGTGGCAGACCGCGGGAGAATGGTTCAACCATCTTTCAAAACGCCCCCGCCGCTTACTGCTGCATAAACGGGAAATCCTAAAGCTCTCCGCAGAGACCGCCATCCGTGGTTGCAGCCTTCCGCTGCTGCGCATGTATTGGAAAGATCGCCGGGTCAAAGTTGAAATCGGCGTCGGCAAAGGCAAAACACACTCTGATCAACGCCAGGATCTGAAGAAAAAGGTCGAGCTGCGCGAGGCTCAGCGCGAAATGTCGCGCTTCAACCAACGGTGAGTAAATTCTCTTATCTCAAGTATTGATTCCACAGCACGAACATTCAGAATCAAGCCCTTATCTTCACCCGAACCTAATGCCAGAAACCACTCCTGCGGCCAGCAATCACGTCATCCAACGCCTGATCGGCCAGCTCCGCAACCATCCCAAGCGGGTCGTCTTTACCGAGGGTGAAGACATTCGGGTGATCGAAGCCGCAGCCAAGCTGGTCGAACTGGAAGCCATCGCACCCATTCTTCTCGGCCGCCCCGAGCGCATCAACGCTCTCGCCAAGGAGCAAAATATCTCGATGGACCTCATCGGCGTGGTCAATCCCAAGGAGTCCTCCGATCTACCTCTGTTTCTCAAACGGGCGGAGAATATGGACCGTTACCGTGCAAACCAATACATGCACAACGAGGAGACGATCACACGTCCACATTACTTTGGCTCAATGATGGTTCAGTATGGCCACGCAGACGCCATCATCGGTGGCAACCAAGCCATCCCAGCATCCTACTTCCGAGCTCTGCTTCACAACATCAAGCCATTAAAAGAAGTAGGGCGCATCTTCGGCGTCACCATGTTGGTAGCAAAGCATTTTCCTCTCCTCGGAGACCGGCCCTTGTTTCTCGCCGATACAGGACTCATTCCCAATCCTGACGTTTCCGAGCTCTCAACCATCGCCATTGAGACGGGAAAGCTCGCTCTCCACATCCTTGGGGAAACACCGAATGTGACTCTTTTAAGCCATTCCACAAAAGGCAGCTCGACGACGGCAGAGGCTCAAAAAGTAGTCGCAGCCACAGCACTCGCCAAGGACCTCATCACCCGGCAGCTACTCGATATCAACCTCGATGGTGAACTCCAAGCAGACGTTGCGGTTGATCCCCAAGCTGCGGAAACCAAACTCCCCGACGCACCCAACCGCCGCCCAGCCGATGTTCTGGTTTTTCCAAACCTTGATGCCGCACACATCTCTCTCAAACTCCTTCAGCATCTCGGTGGCGCTCAAAATTATGGCCAGCTCATCCTCGGCCTTTCACGCCCCGCAGCTCAAGTCCCCAGAACTGCGAGCGTGGAGACGATTTTCGGCACTGCTGCCGCCGTCGCTGTGGAGGCGATCAAATACCACGAAATGCATCCTGAGAGTGATTTCTAATCCTAACGACCTTGAGTAACTCAGGTCACGGTAACGAACTTCTCTAAGAAGCCACCTTTCGCGCCTACCCGCCGCACATCTTTTTGGGGCTCAACTCCCTGAGAAAACACGATTTGGGTCTTTTCCAAGATTACTTGTTGCTCATCAGCAAAGCTCGCCTAGCTTGCCTCAGGTTACCCCTCAACTAACCGACGTCCCCCCCATGCGTCTTTTCGAAGCCACGTTTATTTTTCTTACTCTCCCCTGCCTGCAAGCCGCTACGGTTTCCACCGCAAGCAGCGCTTGGCAGGCGTATCCCAGTGGTCTTGAAGCAGATTCCAGTTCTGATCCGGTTCACCTAATAACCTCTGCTAATAGCCTTTCGAGTCCCTCAACTCCTGAAGAGGAAATGACTGGGAAAATGCTCTTAGGCATCGATACCGTTTCCGATTCAGACGCCATTGCGCCTCCCAGCAACGGTGATACAGCCTTTTTTGACCCGAGGCTTCCTGACTCGGAAGTTCTTGAAAGTGGGACAAAATCAAGCGGCACTCATCAGATCAGCCCAACGGATTACAACGCCCCAGCCACCAATACAGACTCAGATCTAACTTTACTGAGCATGGCTGAAACCTTTTCAGCTCGTGCAGTTAACGGCAAAGATAAGGATAAACCTAATGGCAACGGCGGCGGGAATGGAACTGGCGGAACCAACGGCAACGGCGGGACTAATGGCAACGGTAACGGTAACGGAACTGGTGGAATCGACACAGGAACTGGCGGAACTAACGGCAATGGCGGAACTAATGGCAACGGTAACGGTAACGGAACTGGTGGAATCGACACAGGAGTTGGCGGAACTAACGGCAACGGTAACGGTAACGGTAACGGTAACGGCAACGGTAACGGCAACGGTAACGGCAACGGTAACGGTAACGGCAACGGTAACGGCAACGGTAACGGCAACGGCAACGGCAACGGCAACGGCAACGGAGGACCTGGCACCCCAGCCATCCCTGAACCAAGTTCTGCACTTCTCGTCCTACTCAGTATCGGGCTCGGGCTCCTCCATCGCAAACGAGACTAAATTAGAAATCACTCAGAGAACTTCGGAAATAAATCGCTCCTTTTCGAAGATAGAAAATTTCTCCGGCTCCTCACCAGTTCCAATGAACCGTGGCGAAATTTTTAGCTGATCGTAAATTGTAAACGCGATCCCGCCTTTTCCAGACCCGTCCAGCTTGGTCATGATCAGCCCATCGAGCGGACTCGCCTTGTGAAATTCTTTTGCCTGGTTGAGTGCGTTCATCCCGGTTGAAGCATCTACAACGAGCAACGTCATGTGCGGTGCGGTGTCATCCTGCTTTGCAATGGTGCGGCGGATTTTACCCAACTCCTCCATTAGGTTGTGCCGTGTGTGTATACGTCCTGCCGTGTCGCAGATTAGGAAGTCCGTGTTTTCAGCAATCGCTTGCCGATGAGCCTTAAAGCAAACCGAAGATGGATCCGCATTCAGCTCGCCGCTCACTACAGGTATATCAAGCCTTTCCCCCCAGCGCTGAAGCTGGTCAACCGCAGCAGCACGAAAGGTATCAGCAGCAGCCAGCGTGACGCTATGCCCGCGTTGCTTAAGCCACAGCCCGAGCTTGGCGGAAGATGTCGTCTTCCCCGTCCCGTTCACACCCACCACGAGAATCACCGTCGGTTTCCCATCGGCTCTGGGGGCAATCTCTGGCGGGTCTTCTGGGAGTATTCCGGAAAGCCGCTTGCGCGTGACCTCCACCACATCCTGAGCCGTGACTTCACGGCCCAGATCAAAAAGCTCATCCGTGATGCCTATGCTGAGTTTCCCGCCGAGGTCGGCTGCAATAAGATTCGCCTCGAGTTCATCCCAATCAACGTCCGCTTGATCGGTGATGGTGTTAAAAAGCTTTTTGAAGAAACCTGCCATAGCTGGGAGCAGGCTAGTCAGGGGCGAGTCTTGGTCAATTGAAGATTGCCGCTGGATCGCAGGAAGGACTAAATCAGTGCGTGCCAGAAATCCGCGTCCTTTCAGATATCCTTGCCAGCCAAGTCGCGGCAGGCGAAGTCGTCGAGCGGCCTGCCAGTGTCGTTAAGGAATTGGTAGAAAACAGCCTCGATGCTGGTGCTCGGGAAGTGATGGTCGATATTGAAAGGGGCGGGGTAAATCTCATTCGCGTCAGCGACGACGGGAAAGGCATGTCCCGTGAAGATGCCCTGCTTTCCCTCGAGCGCCACGCAACCAGTAAACTCCGTAGCTCCGAGGACCTCGCAACAATCCTGACCCTTGGCTTCAGGGGCGAAGCAGTTCCCAGTATTGCCAGCGTAAGTAAGTTTCGTTTAATCACACGGCCAGCGGATTCACTGACCGGAACGGAGATAGTTGTCGATGGCGGGAAAGTCCGTGACGTCCGCGAATCCGGTGGAGCACCAGGCACGGTGATCGAAGCACGAAATTTATTCTTTAACATTCCGGCGAGGCGGAAGTTCATGCGCACCGAGAATACCGAAGCCGCGCATGTTGAGCAGCAGATCAGGTTACACGCGCTAGCTGCTCCAAAAGTCCGGTTCCGCTTCCGCAAGGACGACAGGACGGTTTTTGACCTTCCCGGTGTCGCACGCACTGCGGACCGAGTTAGACAATTGCTCGGTAATGAGCTGGGTGGAGAGCTAATGGAAATCCCCACCGGAACCGGCCCAGGTATGCGACTTGAGGGTTTTATCCTCCCTGCTCAGCACGCACGTAAAGGTCGCCGCCATCAATTTGTTTTTCTCAATGGAAGGCCCATCGAAGATGCCGCAGTCTCTAAGGGCTTGGCTGAAGGATTCCGAGGAAACCTTCAGGAAGGCCTGCATCCTGCAGCGTGGCTGTGGCTGGAAATGGAACCCCGGCTAGTGGACGTCAATGTCCACCCCGCGAAGAAAGAGGTTCGGTTCCACCGCCCCTTCGAGCTGCGGGAGCTCATTTCCCAATCCGTGACAAACTGCCTCCGCCCACCCCCGCTACCGGCCAAACCAGCGCCGCATCAGAATTCCTACGGTCAGCCTCCAGAAAGCACATCCGCGCCGGAGACGATTTCAGCCGAGCGTGGACCGTCGTTCCACCCGACTCAGAATGAATTCACGATGGCACCAGAGAGCAATGTGCCTCCTGATGCATCGTCATCGAAAGCACCTTCCTTCCGCCTCATCGGCATGCTTCAGGATCGCTACGTGATTTTTGAAAGTGATGATGGCTTGGTTCTGTTTGATCCAAAAGCGGCGCAGGAACGAATTATTTTTGAACGCCTAACCAAAGCACGCGCTGCAGGAATGGAAACCCAGAGCCTCCTGGTTCCCGTTCTCATCGAGTTGGATCCACGCGATCTCGATATCTTGCTTCGTGAAAAGCTGGCCTTATTGGAAGCCGGCCTGGAGATCGAAGCCTTCGGCGGCAACACACTGCAATTGCGCAGTATTCCGGCCTTCTTGAAAATGGAGGATCCAAAGGCCTTCCTCGATGAAATTCTGGAGGAAACCCTACATGGTCCCGCCTCGGCTGGGAAATTCGCGTTTGAGCGCCTCTCCAGAATCATCGCCAGCAAGATTTCGAAACGCGTGGTTCCGCGCTTGATCGAAGCGCAAGAGCTGCTGGAAGAATTATTCGAATGCGATCTGCCCTACTGCGCCGCAGACGGCAGGCCAACCCTCACGGAATACAATCGCAAAGACATCGACCGCAGATTCGGCGTCGGCCGCGGATAGGCGCCATGTGCAGCTCCTCTTCACCACGATAAAACATCGCAGCCGCCAAAGTTTTCGCAGCTACTCCTTCAGCCCTGAAATTTTCTCCGCTCCCTCAATCTTCATAGCCGTCCATGGGTTCGGCTGAATCAGGTCAGCAAATGCCAGCGGTGCTGGCATGATACCCTCCGCACTGGAATCGTGGAACGACGCAATTACCGCCGATGGTGAGACGTGGGTGAGTGGCTTTGCGAGGTAGCCCGCCCCAAGCTCGACACCATCGCTCCGCCGGATTTCAAAATGAAGATGAGCGGGGTAATGATCGTTTCCCGTTCCTACCGTTCCTATCACTTCTCCGCGGGCAACCAGAGAACCGAGAATGATTTTTATGGAATCCAAGTGCGCATACATCGTGCGCAGCGGTTCTCCATTGGGAGTTCTGTGGGCTAGAATAATGGTCTTCCCCCAGCCCACTGACGGCTCACCGGCGAACACCACCAGCCCATCTCCTGCCGCAAATACAGGATCTCCCAGATCCGTATTCATCCCACCAATGCCATTCAGATCATCTCCCGTATGGTAGCCGCCGCGCTTCTCATTCAGTTCGAGAAATTCCTGTGCATTGTAAACCAACGCTCCGTTTTCTGAGCCCATCGGAGGGTCCATTTGCACCACCAATGGAATTTGATTCGCATCCCAAGCGGAGAGCAAATCAAAGCGATGATCCGGCCTCCCACTCTCCGGCATTACCAACGGAGTATCCGCATCTTGGAAGCCGATACGCTTCTCAACAGGGACCGGAGTTTCCGAACTTCTCCAGATCAAGAATCCAACCATACCCACGGCAATGCTCAAGGTAATCAGCAGACGAAAGGGTTTCATGGCAGTATTACGGCGGATTCCCTCTCCCAGTGCAACCGGAATGCATTGCCATGCGTTCGCTCTTGCGCGAAAGATCTGTCCATGGACCACCAACTCCGGAAATCCGTCGCCGCCCTCAAGCTCGAAAAAGTGGAGCGCCATATCTTCCTCTGCGCTCAGCCTACCGAAGCAAAATGCTGCGATCCTGCCGCAGGCGCGGAGTCTTGGAATTTCCTCAAAACGCGACTCAAGGAGCTCGGCCTCTCAGGTGTTGGCGAGCGTATAGTCCTTCGGACCAAGGCCGATTGCCTGCGTGTCTGCATGCGTGGACCAGTCGCGGTGGTCTACCCC
>Ga0307970_1001063_pt1 | contig 15156 bp, 6 predicted proteins | sample OrgLakmetagen712_FD_202093 | JGI IMG/M metagenome (GOLD analysis project Ga0307970, IMG submission 202093) | Saline water microbial communities from Organic Lake, Antarctica - #712 | ecosystem: Environmental > Aquatic > Non-marine Saline and Alkaline > Saline | place: Antarctica: Organic Lake... | reverse complement strand
ATCGTCATTGCGATGCTTATTGTGCCCGCTGCTACCGCGTTGCTCATCACCCGCAAGCTGATCCCGATGATTGCGATCGCCTGCGCAGTTGGCGCTACTTCGGCTTGGCTTGGTCACTTCATGGCCATCCGTATTCCACCGCTATTTGGCATCAGTGATACCACTAGCTCGGGCACGATGGCATTTGCGGCAGGCTTACTGTTCGTGGCGGCATGGGTTTTCGCCCCACACGAGGGGCTCGTGGCTCAGGCACTGAGGGGTAGAGGTAGAAAGCTCCACCTTTCTCCAGATGTTAAGAGCCGGGGGTGAGCGTGAGAGTCCTGAGAGTGATGCCGCCTAGCTCATCACTGGCGTAGCGGTAGCCTTCTTTTTCGAAGTCTTCTGGGACGGTGCGGTTGAGGGTGATGGTATTTTTGCCGGCTTGGAGACTTAGGGTGAGAGGGGCGCTTTTTCCCCATTTTCCGACGGTGTAGGGTATTTCCATGCGGAGTGGTTGACTCGCATTGTTGATGGTGACGTTGAAGAATTGGTCGCGGTTGACAGTGACGGTCTCGGCGGTGAGTTGGTAAGTGCCGGCGGCTGGGACGGTGACCTCGTAGGTGATTGGCTCTGGATCTTTCCAGCGCTTGTAGTGGAGTTGTAATTTGCCATCGAGGCCTTCCATGAACAAGATCTTGTCGGTGTTTTCCTTAGGAAATGTAGTGGCGACGGCTGGAATACGGATCACTCCGCTGGAATCTGTGGTGATGATGCGGTCTTTATCTGTGACCGGGGACTTCATCATTTCTTCGGGCTGCTTGGCGTCATCATTGCCGTAGGAATCGTTGGTCCAAATGGGTCTGCCGGGATTGGCAGGTTCTTTGCCATCGAGTGCGATGTCTCTGGCGATGTGGTCGGCTAAGAGGTTCCAAGTGCCACCTTGATCGGGTGACATGCCGTTCACATCGTCTTCAGCGAGCACGTCTCCTACCCAGCGGGCGCGGCAGACCATGGCATATTTTTCAGGATTCTGGCGTGCCAGAGCTTGGAGGAGGAAGTAGCTACCTTTCATAGGCTCTGCGAGGTCGGCATTCCAGAAGCCGGTGTGGGGTGATACGCCGAGAACGGTTGACCAACCGCCGGGCGACCAATACATCATGGCAGTGTGGCTGCGTAATCGGGCACCCCAAACAGGCACGCCAAAGGCACGGCCGAGGGATCTGCCGAACATAGCTTTAGGTCCACACTGGCCCCCTCGGTCGATGCATTGCTGCATGCGGGTTGTCGGCGCGGCATCGTCCCACTCAGGTCTTTTATGGCCGAATTCAGAGTGCATGAATGCGACGTAACGGACTCCGAATTCTTTGGGTGCCTTGATCATATCCGGGCGGTAGTTCCAGAGCATTTCACGCATCCAGGCCATGTTGTCCTCCGTGTAGGGGTCGTTGATGACTTGGCGGAGAAGGAAGACGGAATGTTTGTCGAAATACGAGTCTAGCTGACCGTCCGCGTAAGATTTGGCGTAGAACTTGTAGCGTGCGATGGGATCGACGTCTTTTTGCCCAGTCAAGTCCATGGCGGCGAGCTCCAGGCTGATGGCTAGCGCAATGCGGTGATAGACACCCTCGACAGGATGGTCAGCGGCAGCATGGATATCGCGGAAAATTTCCATGGCGTGGCCGTAGCGACCGCCCTTAGCTCCACCTTCGAGTAGCATTTCCTTCATCAGCGCGGGATTACTGAAGAGGATATCGATGAGTTTTTTTTGCTCAGGGCCTTGGCTGACGAAACGAGCGAGGGCTTCTGGTGTGGCGGAGGTAATGATGGCGCAGCGGATGAGTTTTTCATCGAGGGCGGGACTTGATAGAAAGGAATTTAGATCAGCTAGGAGGGGGCGGGCAGCCTTGAGGGTTTCTATTTCGTTGTTCTTATTCGCTTCAAGGGCAGTTTGGAAGGCGCTGAGTTTTGCGGGATCGAGCTCAGGAAGTTTTGGTTTCAACTCGGCGCGGAGGGTGTCTAGCTGTTTTGCGTATGACTGCATCGCCTCTTCTTCTGGTGCGGTGAGAGGGGGGAGTGCCGGGGGTTTTGCGATCGCAGTGCTAAATGGGGATAGTAGCAGTATGGAGATTACGAAATTTGAGAGTATGTGGTTTTTTGACATGTTTTTGAGGGTTAAAATTGAATGAGCGCTAGACAGCCATCACCGGGCGCCGGTGGACTGCGCGTCTGGACTTTTCCGACACTTATTCATCCGCTCTCACTTCTTCAAATCCACTAAGGTCTCGGCGAAGGCTTTGCCGATCTGGCCGAAGAACTTCGCGGAACCATAGTAGTGGAAGCCTTGGTTGGACTTGCCCTTGTCCAGGAGGAATAGTTCATCCTCGGTCAAAGTCTTTTCGATTGTGGCGCGGATTTCCTTATTCAAATTGGCTTGATCCTGCCTCACGTTCTCGCCTTCTTTCTGGCGTTTCTTGATCTCGTTTTGTTTATCGGTGAACTGTTTTTTGACGTTCATTTCCTTTGCAAGAACATCGTCGAGCTCCGTTGGCCAGTATTCTTCTGTGAATACGTTGGCGACGTTGCCCTTGAATTCGTCCATCTTGGCCGGTGCGGCCATGGCATCGCGGAATGTGACTGCGTTTTCACTCACTTTTTCTCCACCCACACCGAGGACTCCGACCACGAAAGGCAGCTTGGGAGCTGAAAGATCCTTGCGCACATCCCGGATCAAGCAGGCAAGAAGACGGCTGTATTCGGAATAATCATTGATGCTTTTTTTGCCCTTGCTGGGATCCACTCGCGGATAGCCCCCCACCATGTCGTTGAAGCCCTTCATATCAAGCCGAGTCTTACACACATGTCCTCCGCAAAAGGGCTTGGAAAGACCCTTCTCCTTATTCAAACAACTGTCTGTCGAGCGATCTGAACTGGATGGCTTCGAGGATCTCGTTTCCTGTGATGTCCTGTTTCCCAGCTAGGTCGGCGAGGGTGCGGGAGACTTTTAGGATGCGGTCGTGGGCGCGCGCGGAAAAATTCATCTGCTCCATGGCGTGTTCGAGATAGCCTTTGCTTTCGGCATCGAGTTGGCAATGAGCACGGACCTGTTTGGAGCCCATGGCGGAGTTGGTGGTGAGCTTGTCGACTTTGAAGCGGTCGACCTGAATCTGCCGGGCGGTTGAGACGCGTTCACGGATCACGGCAGATGACTCGCCGGTGAGTGCATCCGAGGTGAGCTCTTTGAAATCGACGAGCGGGACTTCGACATGGATATCGATGCGGTCAAGCAGGGGGCCGGAGATGCGCTGGCGATAGTTTTCGATCTGGCGGACGGAGCAGCGGCACTGCCGTTTTGAGTCTCCGTAAAATCCGCACGGGTGTGGGTTCTATTTTAGGTGATTGCAGCATGAAAGCTGTAAAATCTTCGCTTGCGAACGGTTCATAAAACGGAAGGCTACCACCCGCTCTTAGGACGAAGATTCTTACAGGACTGTTCAATTGCATCACTTACTCATGCCTACAAATCAAAAAGATTTGAGTATTTAATCTTCTGAAGCTAATAAACCTTAAGAATTTTTCTGATCAACGAACTAAATAATATGCCTACTCAAAAAACACAATCTTCTGCACAAGCAGGAAAAGTTGAGACTAAAGAAAAGAAAGAAGAGACACTGGCGACTAGAAAGCAAAGCTCTGCTCGTCAAGAGGAGGCCGAGAAGCTCATCACTCATCATATGGGGTGGTCGGCATTGGCTGGGTTTGTTCCCGTTCCCATCTACGATTTTGCAGCGGTAACAGGAAGCCAACTTCACATGCTTAAAAAGATGTCTGAAATTTATGACGTCCCTTTTCGTGACGAAGCTGGTAAAAAAATCATTGCAGCGCTCATTTCAACTTTGGGTGCAGCCGCAATTGGCAAGGCTTTAGCAGCCAGTTTAATTAAATCCATTCCAGTAATTGGGACCGCTACCGGGTTGCTGTTAATGCCAGCCTTGGCCAGTGCGTCCACTTACGCACTGGGACACGTCTTCATTAAGCATTTTGAAACTGGCGGCAATCTCCTAGATCTTGATGTCAACAAAATGGAAACTTTCTTTAAAGAGAAGCTTCAAGAAGGCAAAAAAATAGCCTCCGATCTCCAAGCGAAATCTAAATAATCTCAACCAACCAACACCTATAAATTATGACAAATATTATAATCACACTCCTCCCTTACATTGCAGTTTGTGGCCTTATCGGCTACCTGGGCAAAGACAAGAAATTTGGACTATGGGGCAATTTTGCTGCGTCAGTTTTCTTGTCTCCACTGATCGGAGTGGTTCTTCTTTTCGCACAGAATCAAAAGAGTGAGGCGACTACTGAGGCTGCTAAATCTTAAGTATTTAAAATCATTACAACTTAAGGCGGCTGGTTTCTGAAAAGAAACCAGCCGTTTTGGTGTACGGAATCAGCAAAAAAGGGAGTTCTTCTAGGTTCTGCTAAAATGAGAAACTATTCAGTATAATTGACTGTTGAAAACGGGCAATTGACCTTTACAGGAGGCAAAAAAATTCATCATTTAAAGCAGTATTTGAGCTGTTTATGTCCGATGATTTGCCCTTTGAGAAAAAGCCTAATAGAAAGCTTTTTCATTCAGTTTTTGAAAGTGTCGCCAGTCATCACAGCGCGAATATTGCAGTTAGATTCGGTGATACCCGCCTGACTTACGAGGAGTTGAACAAGCGGGCGAACAGTCTGGCTTGCGCCTTGAGCGATGTTTGCTCGATTCACGATGAGGTAGTCGGAGTGTTCCTGCCCTCTTGTTCCGACTACATCATCAGCCTTCTGGGTATCAGTAAAGCCGGAGGTATTGTGATGCCGATCGATGCGGCTCACCCGAAAGAACGATTAAAATATGTATTACAAAAGGGTGCGCCGAAGGTAATCGTAGTCAATGACGCTTGGGAATCTGATTTAAGAAGCCTGCTGCAAGAATGCGGTCTGACATCAATTGAATGCCTCAATATTTCCCACCAAACCGAGGCCTATCCCGATCACAATCAGGAATTAACATCAGAGGCGGAAGACTCCAGTTACATCCTATTTACGTCAGGATCTACAGGGAATCCCAAAGCGATTCTCGGGCAGCATAAAAGCCTGAGCCATTTCATTCATTGGGAAATTAAAGAATTTGGCCTGACCAGCGATTGTCGCGTCAGTCAGCTCGCTCCCAATACGTTCGATGTCAGTCTGCGCGATATTTTAGTTCCGTTACTCTCTGGGGGAACCCTTTGCATTCCTTCACCGGAACAACGCACCAACCCGAGGCTTTTGCTCCAGTGGATGGAAGATCAGGAGCTCACGCTGATTCACTGCGTTCCGTCTTTGTTTAGACTTCTTTGTCGTGAGATCGAAAATAGCGAGGATCCGTCGAAGCGCCTGCCTTCCCTGAAGCACGTTTTACTAGCCGGAGAAGCGCTCTACGGAAGTGACGTCCAGAAGTGGCATGATTTGACAGAAAAGCGCATCGAGCTGGTCAATATCTACGGCCCTTCGGAAACGACTTTGGCCAAAGTATTCAACCGGATACAGGAAACCCCGACTCACCCGAATCGCATCATTCCCATTGGAAATCCGATTTCCAATACCGCCGTCCTGATCCTGAAAAACGAACGTCTTTGCTCCATAGGGGAAATTGGAGAAATCCATATCAAAACTCCATTTCGGAGTAAGGGCTACTATAGGGATCCTGAGCTGACAGCGGCTGCTTTCATACAGAATCCGCTAAAGCCTGAGGACACAACTGACATAATCTACAAAACAGGCGATCAAGGGCGTTATCTCCCGGATCGGAGTATCGAATTTCTCGGCCGCCTGGATAGCCAGATCAAAATCAATGGCATCCGGCTTGAGATAGGCGAACTCGAATCCAACATCAGGCGTTGTCCGAGTATCGAGCAATCCGTTGTCGTCCCACACCAAGGCTCTCGGCACGACTACATCCTTAGCTGCTACTACATCGAAAAATCACCGATCAGTGGCAACGAACTGCGGGAGTTTCTCCGCCAATGGGTTCCTGAGGAAATCATTCCCGTTTTCTTCATCCGCATGGATGATTTTCCACTGAATCTCAATGGCAAGGTGGATCGCAAAGCCCTTCCCAAACCTGAGGACCTTCTTTATCAGGAGACGAAATACAAAGCGCCAACGAATGCGCTTGAAGAAGACATCGCAAAAATTTGGGGCGAGGTGCTCGGCATTAAACAAGTGGGGACTGATAATTCGTTCATCGAGCTGGGAGGCGATTCACTTAAAGCCATTCGCTCTATTTCCCGCATCTACCAAGCGCTTGGAGTGGAAATTAGCCTCAAAGATTTCTTCCCTCATGCCACGGTTACCAAGCTCGCTCAAATCGTCGCTAAACAGGAAAAGACCATCTTCTCCGCAATTCCGGCGATTCCCGAAGCGGAGCACTATCCAGCATCTCATGCTCAGAGACGGATGTGGATTCTCAACCAGATGGAAGAGAACCCCGCCGCTTATAATATCTCGCAGTCACTTAAGATAGAGGGACAGTTTGATGCCGGACTATTTGAGCAGTCGCTTCAGAATGTCATTCGTAAACACGAGTCTTTACGCACAACATTCATCGCCGTCGATGGGGCTCCTCGCCAGCGCATTCACAAAGTAATCGATTTCTCCATCCAGCAAATCGACCTGTCCGCAGAAAGCGAGAACAGCCAATTGGCGAAAGATCTGGCGGTTGCCGAAGCAACGGCTCCGTTTGATTTACAAACCGGTCCTCTTTTACGCGTCTCAGTGGTCAAATTGGGGCAGGCAGATTATGTCCTGCTCTTTTGCATACATCACATCATTTGCGACGGCTGGTCTATCGGCGTTCTCGTGAAAGAGGTCATGCGAAACTACAATGCGCTGGTCAATGGGCAGCACATGGAAGCTGAGACTCTTGCCATTCACTATAAAGATTTTGCTGAATGGCAGCACCATTATCACGAAAGTGAGGAAAATCATAAAGATGCGGTTTTTTGGAAAGAAGCGTTTTCCGGAGACCTCCCATCCTTACAAATTCCTACTGACTTCCAACGTCCGGCCATTACGAGTTTTGAAGGGGAAACTGCCCAGATCACCTTCGAGCCTGAATTAAGCAATGCGATAAAGAGGATCGCTCACCAAGAAGGCGCCAGCCTTTTCATGATCCTAACTTCACTGGTTAAAGTCCTCCTACATACCTACTCGAGGCAGGAGGACATTATCGCTGGAACGCCCATCGCAGGCCGGAGCCACCCCGACTTGGAAGATCAGATCGGCCTTTTTGTGAATACGCTGGCTCTGCGTACTAAGCTGAATCATGAGGACCGGTTCACAGATGTGCTGAGCCATGTGAAAAACTTTGCTCAAAAAGCCTATGAGCACCAAAGTTATCCATTCGACCGCTTGGTCAACGACCTCGCTCTGGAGCGTGACTCCAGTCGGTCGCCATTGTTTGACGTCCTGATCGTCTTACAAAACAATGAAGTCGAACCATTCAAACTGGATGGAGCAACCATCAGCGACTTTTCGATAGATCACGATAAGGCCCAGTTCGACCTCACCTTTGAATTCAACGAATCAAACGGCGCCTTAAACTTGAATCTCAACTTCAAGACGAAGCTTTATCGCGCGGAAACCATCGTAAGACTGATCGAGCAACTTCAGGTCTTGGCCACTGAAGTGACCGAGAATCCGCAAATGCCCATCGGCAGGTATTCACTGCTATCTAACTCTGAACAAGCGCGACTCGATCAGCTGTTCAAGGCTGACAAAGACGGCTTTGAAACAGATGAGCTTCTGACAGAGGCTTTTGAGCGGCAGGTATCACAATCGCCGGATTCAACAGCAGTCAGTTTCGAAAGTGAAAAACTGACCTACGCAGCGCTGAACAACCGAGCTAACCAACTTGCCCGACATCTTCAGGAATCAGGCGTCCAGCCGCACGACGTAGTCGGCCTATATCTTGAGCGATCCATTGAAATGGTGATCGGGGTGATCGGTATCTTAAAAGCCGGAGCAACCTATTTGCCGCTCGATCCCAATGCGCCCGAGGAACGACTGAAATTGATCTTGGAAGACGCTCAGGTAAAAGCGCTTGTCACACAAAAGGCCCTGCAGTCTCCGTTGATTTCGTCCGATTCAATCACGCTCGTTTTCCTCGATCTGAAAGAGTCCGAAAGCCTGGACGGGTATGGCACCGAAAATATCGAGGTCCCGATTTCTTCAGATGCGATTGCTTATATCATCTACACGTCAGGCTCGACCGGGATTCCAAAAGGAACCCTGGTCAGTCACCGCAACGTAACCCGCTTGTTCAAAGCAACAGAGTCATCCTTTGGATTCAATCATCAGGATAAGTGGACGCTCTTTCACTCCATTGCTTTCGACTTCTCGGTTTGGGAACTCTGGGGTGCGCTTCTCTACGGCGGGGGCCTCGTCGTTGTGCCTTACTGGATCAGCCGTTCCCCGGATACATTCCACGATTTGATTCTTGAAGAGAAAATCACGGTAATGAACCAGACTCCCTCGGCCTTCTACGCTCTGATGCAAGCGGGTGAGGAAAAAGATGAGAAGTTGGACACACTCCGGAGTGTCATTTTCGGAGGGGAGGCGCTCACGTTACCACGCCTCAAACCATGGTTCGACCGCTATGGAGATACCAAGCCGCAACTGGTTAACATGTATGGCATCACGGAAACCACCGTCCACGTGACTTGGCGCCCGCTGAGCGAGAAAGATCTCACTATCACAGGCAGTCGAATCGGCAGCCCTCTTTCCGACCTCAGATTGTATGTGGTAAATCCCGACATGCAGCGCTTGCCAATTGGCGTGCCCGGCGAGCTCCTTGTCGGTGGTGCCGGCGTTTCGCAGGGCTATTTAAACAGAGAAGATTTAACGCAGGAGAAATTCATCGAAGATCCCTTCGCACCTGAAAAGGGTCAGCAGGCTTCGAAGCTTTATCGCACTGGCGACCTTGTTCGGATACTGGCAGAGGGGGATATTGAATATCTGGGGAGGATCGACCAGCAGGTGCAGATCCGTGGCTTTCGAGTCGAATTGGGTGAAATCGAAAGTGTCCTGAATAAGCATCCGGATATTCGCCAAGCGGTCGTTGTCGCACTCGGGGATCTTTCGGAAGACAAGCGACTGGTAGCGTATTACACAGCTGAGAACCCACTATCGATTGAACAACTGCGCACCCGAATTGAGGAGGCTCTTCCGGAATATATGATGCCCGGGGCGTTCGTTCAGCTGGACGAAATCCCTCTGACTGCGAACGGGAAAATCGACGTCAAAGCCTTGCCCACACCTGAATACCAGAGTGCGGCGGCCGAATACGTGGCACCCCGCAATTCTTCCGAAGAACTTTTGGTAGAGCTTTGGCAGAAGGTTTTGAAAATAGAGCGGATCAGTGTAACCGATAATTTTTTCCATCTCGGAGGACACTCGCTACTTGCGATGCAGTTGGTCTCAAGAATTCGCGAAGCATTCGTCAAAGAGATATCGCTCCGTCAGTTCTTCCAACATCCGGTGATTAAGGAGCAGGCTCTTTTGTTGTCCCAGGAAGACGCCTCCGAGAAAATAATCATTCCCAAGGCGGACGCTTCAAAACCGCTTCCATTGTCTTACGCACAGCAACGCCTCTGGTTTATCGATCAATATCAAGGCAGTAGTGCGAATTACAACATGCCAAGTGCGCTGCGGTTTAAGGGAGCGCTAAATATTCCGGTTCTCAAGGGAAGCTTGCTGCGTGTGATTCAACGTCACCAAAGCCTCAGAACTTGCTTCGAGACCATCGATGGGAAAGCAACGCAGACGATACTGAATATCGATTCCTTCGAGCTGCCCTTGATCGAATCCGGGGCATCACAAAAGAGTATTGATGATCTTATTTTTGAGGAAGCGAGGAAGCCTTTTGATCTGAGTTCCGAAATCCCGATTCGCGCAAGATGCATCCGATGCGCCAACGATGAGCATGTGGTCTTGTTGACCATGCATCACATCGCTTCGGACGGGTGGTCGCTAGGAATCCTGACTGACGAAGTAAACACCATTTACTCCGCCTTAATCGATAAGCTCGAACCAGAGCTCAAACCACTGGAAATCCAGTATGTTGACTTTGCGGCTTGGCAGCGAAGCCGCTTGTCAGGTGAAGAAAGAAGTGACTTGTTAGGTTGGTGGGTGGAAGAGCTGCAAGACGCTCCCGAGCTGCTCAATCTGCCACTGGATAAGGCACGACCTTCAGAGCAAACGTTCAATGGCGAAGTTCTGAGTGCCGAGATTTCCGCCTCGCTGGGCAAACAATTGAACGCACTCGCCGCGGAGGAGGGAGTCACTCCTTTCATTCTTCTGGAAACCGCGTTTGCCCTCCTGATGCATCGTTACAGCCAGGATGAGTCAGTCGTGATTGGCTCTCCGATTGCCAATCGGAATTACGAACAGATCGAGCCTCTGATCGGCTTCTTCGTCAACACACTCGCACTGCACCATCGGTTTGATCACAGCCAGAGTTTTACCGAGCTATTACAAGCCGGCAAAGACACCATCCTCGGCGCTTACGACCACCAGGATCTTCCGTTCGAACTATTGGTGGATCACTTGCAAACAGGACGCAATGTAAGCCACTCACCAATCTTCCAGGTGATGTTTGTTCTGCAAAACAACCCTGAAGAGCAAATCAGCTTGCCGAACCTCACGGTCGATTTCCTACCCATTGCGAGCAAACACGCGAAGTTCGATCTCACGTTGATTATCACTGAAACGGAGGACGGGCTGCATTGCTCATGGGAATACAATACCGATCTTTTCGAGCAAGCGACGATCGAGCGCTTCAGCCAACATTATCAGTGTCTCTTGAATCGCATCGTTCAGAATCCAAATGAGAAGATTGCCGTGATCGATATTCTACCGGTGGGGGAAAGAAAACAAATTCAAGAGGATTGGAGCACATGTGAGACCGCGTATGCCGAGGAGAAATCGGTCGTCCACTTGATCGCCGAGCAAGCAACACGTTCTCCAAAGGCAACCGCGTTGCTCTTTGATGGTGAAACGATGACTTACGGTGAGTTGGAGGCGCGCTCGAACCAGTTGGCGAACTACCTGCGTGCCCAGGGGTTGAAACGTGAGGCCTTCGTCGGTATCTGCGTCGAGCGGTCCTTCGATATGGTGATCGCTTTGTTGGGTGTCATGAAAGCAGGGGGGGCTTATGTCCCCATCGATCCGGAGTATCCAGCAGAACGCATCGAGTTCATCTTGGAAGACACCCAAGCCAGCCTGCTCATTACTGAAAAAGCATCCGCACATGAGGTGACCAATCATTCGATCCGAAAAATCTACATGGATTCAGGTTGGGGCGAAATTGCAGAACAGCCAGTTGCGTTTGAACCGGAAATCGAGCCTGAATCTCTCGCCTACCTCATTTATACATCAGGTTCCACAGGTCGCCCGAAAGGTGTCATGATTGAGCATCGCGGGCTGACCAACCTCGTTCACAATGTCATTGAAAAATTCGAGGTCTCGGAGGAGTCCTGCGTTCTCCAATTTTCATCGCTCAGTTTTGATGCCTCCGTTTGGGAGATTTTCCCGACTCTATCTGCCGGAGCGACGCTTCAGTTGGTTAAGCGCGAAACCATTCTCGATGCGGAATCGATGCAACTCGAACTCAGGCAAAGCAGGATAACCCATCTGCTCCTGACTCCTTCCTACCTGAAATATATTCCCGATGACCTGACATCCTTAAAGGCCATTATGACTGCAGGCGAAGCCTGTAACCCGGATGAGCTCAAGCGCTGGCTGGGCAAGGTGAAGGTATTCAATGGCTATGGCCCGACGGAAGACACGGTTTGCACGACTTTTTACAGCTATGAAAAGGACACCGATGTATTTTCGATCGGTAAACCCATAGGTAATAAACAAGTCTTCATTCTCGATAATAACTTGGAAACCGTGCCGGTAGGTATTCCCGGAGAGCTCTGCGTAGGCGGTCATGGCTTGGCGCGCGGTTACCTCAATCGCCCCGAGCAAACCGAAGAGAAATTCATTTCAAATCCATTTGGAACAGGTCGCCTTTATCGAACCGGAGACCAGGTGCGCTGGCTGCCAGACGGGAATATCGAGTTTATCGGACGAATCGATAACCAGGTGAAAATCAGAGGCTTCCGCATTGAGTTGGGAGAAATTGAAAATGCCCTGCAAAACCACCCCGATATCAGCCAAGCCGTCGTTCTCGTCGAAACGGATGACTCGGGACATAAGCGATTGATTGCTTATTTTACAGAGGAAAAACCGACACAAATCGAGCTGCTACGTGAGGATCTGAAGAAGCGTCTTCCTGCCCATATGATTCCCGCCGTGTTCTTGCAGTTGGACACCATGCCGATCACGACAAATGGCAAGGTCGACCGCAAAGCACTGCCATCCGCTCAAGTCAGCGGAAACCGCGAGGCTCATGTCGCGCCACGCAATGATGTTGAAAGAACCCTGCTGGATATTTGGAAAGAAGTTCTCAGGAATGAGAACATAGGTATCACGGATAATTTCTTCGAAGTTGGAGGTGACTCGATCATCGCAATCCAGCTGACGTCACGCATCTCGCGAGCAGGTTACCGCCTGATGGTTAAAGAGCTCTTTGTAAACCCGACTGTCGCGGAATCGGCACTCTGCCTGGCAACGAAAAGTGAGCAGATATCCGTCACCGTCGAAGGTGCATCCGAGTTACATCCCATTCAGGTTCATTTCTTCGACAACTATACCCCGGTCCATCATTTCAATCAGTCCGTCATTCTCGACTTACCACCTGAAGTCGACGGAACAGTCCTTGAACAGAGCCTGAGTGCAGTAGTAGGGCATCACGACGTGTTCCGTGCCCGCTTCAGCCAAAACGATACAGGCTGGACGCAGATTTATAACCCGGAGCGCGGTCAGCTAAAGCAGCTCGAAATCCATGACCTCAGTGACTGTGCTGAATCCGAACGCGAAGCCAAGTGGGAGGCCTTTGCCAACCGATTGCAAAGCAGTTTCAAACTGGGCGAGGGAAATTTGATCCGTGCGGCTCTCATTCACTGGGGTCCTGCCGGCGGCCAACGACTGTTCCTTTGTCTGCATCACCTGGTAATTGATGGTGTCTCCTGGCGAATCTTGCTTGAAGATATTCAGACTGCCTATCGACAGATTTCACAAGGTGAGGCGCTCTCGTTACCGGCGAAAACCAGTTCGTATCAACAGTGGACAAACGGGCTGCAAGAATACGCAAAAAGCCCACAAGCGCAGCAGCAGCTAAGTTATTGGAAGACGCAACTTCCGGCTGACGGTTACAAGCTGCCTTGTGATCATCCTATTACTAGGAATGAGAATGCGGTATCCGCGGCAAAATCCGTATCGTTCGAGCTCAGCCCGGAACAGACCGATGCACTCCTACACGAGGTTCACAGCAGCTATCACACACAGATCAATGATCTGTTGCTCACCGCATTATCGCTGACTCTGAAACGTTGGATGGAAGCGGACAGCGTCTATATCGAGCTCGAGGGCCACGGCCGGGAAGACAGCATAAACGATCTCGATCTATCAAGAACCGTAGGATGGTTCACCTCGCTTTTCCCTCTGAGAATCGAACTTCCCGATCCCGACAACCTTGGGGACTCCCTGAAGCAAACGAAAGAACAGCTTCGAAATGTCCCTGAAAAAGGCATCGGCTATGGAGTTCTTGCCCATCTGAGTGACGCTCACGAGACCAGCCTTGGTTACGACAGTCAGCACTACGTCTGCTTCAACTACTGGGGCCAGTTGGGGGAAGACACCGATGAATCGAGCTGGCGTTTCTCATCGGAAACAACTGGTGAGAATCTGCACGCCGAGCTGCGGCGGAACAACCTCCTCGATGTGAATTGCATCATCAGCAAAGGATGCTTCAAAGCCAGTATCGGATACGCTCAAAATGCGTTCACTGAAAGCACGGCAAGTTCGCTTGCAAGCTCCTTCCAAGCACACCTTTCTTCGCTAATCGAACACTGCCAGAACAAGACCGGCGGCGAGCATACTCCAAGCGACTACCCGTTGGCCAAAGGTCTAACTTTTGAGCAACTGAAAACGCTGGAAGAAACCTATCCACAGCTTGAGGATATCGCTCCCGCATCGCCCTTGCAAAAAGGGTTTTATTTCCACGACTTTTACGACAGCGACTCCAGTGCCTACATTGTCCAGGTATGGCCGGAATTGGAAGGAGACCTGGATGTCCCGAGCTTCATACAAGCCTGGGAATCAGTCATCGCACGGCACTCCGCATTACGCGCGTCTTTCGCGTCTTTAAACGACGGAGAACTGCTTCAGGTCTTTTCAAAAGACAACCGACTGGATCACCGCATTCTCGATTGGTCGGAACTGGACACGGATACTTTTGAGAAACAGCTTGATGATCTGTTAGCCGGGGATCGGAAAGCCGGTTTTGCCTTGGCTAACGATTCGTTGCTAAGACTGCACTGTATCAGGAAGGACGTGACTAGAACGGTTCTGGTCATAAGCAGTCATCACATCATCCTTGATGGGTGGTCGCTCCCCATTATTTTCAGAGAGGTCATTGAGGGCTATAAAAAGATTGTCCGCGGTGAATCCACGCACAGCAGCCGAATTGACCGATATCAGGACTACCTGGGATGGATTGCTCAAAAAGAAGGAGGCGAAGCAAAGCAGTTCTGGAGCAACCAGTTATCTGGATTTGAAAGCATCACACCTCTGCCATTGCTGCCCGCCAATGAAATTGAATCGAGCCAGACTACAGTCAATCGCCTCCCATTTGAACTTGGAGAAGCGGCTACGGCGAAAGCCGACAAGTTCTGCAAAAGCCACCAAATTACCGCAAACACACTCTTCCAAACCACCTGGGCCTGTTTGCTGGCTCGCCTGACCAATGAAGACGATATCGTGTTTGGTGCCACTCTATCGGGGCGCAACATTCCGATCTCCAACGTGGAAGAAAAAGTCGGACTATTTATCAACACGGTTCCGGTCCGTATTCAATGGGATGCCCCGGCATCTATCCTGGATGCTCTCAAAAGCACCCACGAAAATGCGCTGAAGATTCAAGACCACAGCTATTATCCGCTGTTTGAGATTCAGAACCAAAGTGCGTTCAAGACTGGAGAAGACCTCTTT
>Ga0307970_1001062_pt1 | contig 15175 bp, 10 predicted proteins | sample OrgLakmetagen712_FD_202093 | JGI IMG/M metagenome (GOLD analysis project Ga0307970, IMG submission 202093) | Saline water microbial communities from Organic Lake, Antarctica - #712 | ecosystem: Environmental > Aquatic > Non-marine Saline and Alkaline > Saline | place: Antarctica: Organic Lake... | reverse complement strand
GCTGCATCCCGAAACAGGTCAGGCCGGAACACCTGGCGGACCATTTCACCGGTGACCTTTCCCAGTTGCTGACGGGACGCAAGGCGCGAGGCCAGCCAATGGCCCTGGGAAATCCAGGGAAAGTTGGCGGAGTGCCGGAAAAAATGCTGGTGCAGGCGCGGGTGGAAAAGACTGTAAGGGTGGCTGTCCAGCGCGTTGATGCGATTACCCAGATAGTCCGGCCGTGCGAGAATTTCGCGAAGCAGTCCGTGATTGTGGGGATTGTCCAGCCACTGGCAGGCCGCCAGAAGGGACCGGATCAGGTGGCGGTGCATGGTGGCATGCTGTTCTGTCCAGTCTGCTCGCATGCCCAGGACCTTTTCCGCAGCGTTCTGCCAGATCTGGTGGCCAGAATGAAGAATACGCCCCAGCTGTTCATATTCCAGCAGGCTGTTCCAGGGTTCGCCCACACAGCAGCCCTCGACGGCTTCGGCACGGAAAGCGTCCGCCATCTGCACCGGCGACACAGGGATGATCTGGACCTGGGACTGTGCGTCCGGCCCGGCGGAGGCCAGCCAGTCGCGCAACTGCAAATCATGGCAGGACCAGGGCGACACGGAAGCCAGGCGAATGGGCTCACCCCGTGAACGCGCCAGTTGCACCAGCGCAGACGCGGTGGCAATCGGGTCGTCCAGATCGACGCCGGACATGATCAGGTGGTTATAAATGGTGTTGTTCAGCGTAATGCCGTTACCGTTTCGACTCAGCACCATACCCACCACAATGGGTACGCGGGGGCGATCTTCTGCAAGGGACATGCTCAGGGGCATGGGCGCGAGCATGTGCCCGCCATCCACCAGCCCGAAACTGACTTTGTCCCGGAGCGATGCCCAGGACTCTTCGCGCACCAGTTCAACTTCCAGGCCTTCTGCATCAAATAGCCCAAGCTCGCGGGCAACGATCAGCGGGGCACTGTCCAGCAGCGGCACAAAGCCCAGTTTCACATGAAAGCCTGAGTGTTTGTGTAGGGGTGTCGGGTTAACCATCGGGACTCCGTAGGGGCTTTTTGTTGTCAAGACGCTCGCTGAACCGAGCCTGCTCCCTGGCGGTCCTTGCCCTCGGTAATCGGAATCACTCGCCGGGCCATCACCGCCAGGCGCTCACTGTGTTCCATGGCCACGCTGCGTAGCATGCGGTGGGCCGTTTCCTCGTCGCAGTTTTCGTGGCGCATGATCAGGCCCTTGGCCTTTTCAATGACCTTGCGATCTTCCAGTGCTGTGCGGGTTTCTTCCAGCTCGGCCTTTAAAGCCTGAAAAGATTCAAAATGGACCACGGCTGAATCGATGATTGAGCGGACACGCTCCGGCTGGATGCCGTCAACCACATAGGCGCTGACGCCGGCTTTAACGGCAGCGTGCATGGTGGTCCGGTCGCATGGCTCGTTTGCGGAAAACACGATTGGCCGGGGCGCGTGGTTATTGAGTGTGCTCATGTTCTCCAGAGTGTCCCGATCCGGCGAATCCATATCGATGATCACCATGTCCGGTTGGTCCCTGGCCACTGCTGCCGTAAGACCTGACGCGTCCGGGCGCTGCCGGATCACATCGTGGCCTTCGAGTCTGAGTGCTTCACATACCTGACTGGCCCGCTCCGGATCTTTGTCGATAAGCAGAATGCGAAGGGGTTTTTGCGAACTCATTATGCTTTCCTCAATACGCGCATCGAACGCTGTTTCTTTCACCTTCTCCTGAAGACTGAAATAGAAGGCCGCTAGATCGACAGTAGCAAAAGCAATAAATTTGCCAGTCTGTCCATAACGACGCCATATGGGGAACCTACGCCGAATCCCGGGTATATCGCGCCGTTTGTTTCAGGTTTTTCTGCTTTTTTCTGGGGCGTTTTTCACGACTTTGCACTGTTATGTGCCTGATTCATTTGATGAACGCGCGCCTGACGCGCCTGAGACGCTCCGGTAAAGGGGGCCGGTGGCCCTGACGTTAAGGGGTTCAAGGCTGAAAAGGGAGCGGATTTGCAGAGCTGGCCCTGGATTTGCAGAAACGTCGTTAACTTTAAAGAACCGAAAAAGACATCAGACATTGGCAAAGAAGCCCGCAAACCTGCTCGATCCACGTGAGAGCCCAGGTCTGCGGGCTTTTTTTTGGATAATTGACAGGAGACGCTGTGACTACCTCAGGTGCCGGCGATAAAAGAATCCATACCACCTGCCCATACTGCGGAGTGGGTTGCGGCGTTCTGGCAGACCCGGAGGCCCGGAAGGGGGTCGAAGGTGACCCCGGTCACCCTGCTAATCTGGGGCGGCTGTGCGTGAAAGGTGCCAGCCTGCACGAAACCACCGGCCACGCCGGCAAGTTGCTGTTCCCGATGGTGCGGGGTCGCCGTAGTGACTGGCCACAGGCGATCGACGAAGTGGCCGATGCCATTGCCCGCAGCATCGCCGATTACGGGCCGGAATCCGTTGCGTTCTACCTGTCCGGCCAGTTGCTCACAGAGGACTACTACGTTGCCAACAAGCTGGCCAAAGGCTTTATTGCCACGCCCCATGTGGATACCAATTCCAGGCTTTGTATGTCGTCTGCGGTTGCCGCTCACAAGCGGGCGTTTGGTGCCGATGTTGTTCCCGGCTGTTATGAGGATCTTGAGCTGGCGGATTTGCTGGTTCTGGCCGGCAGCAACGCTGCCTGGGCTCATCCGGTGTTGTATCAGCGAATGAAGGCATCGGCGCGGGCCGGGCGCAAGGTGGTGGTGATTGATCCACGGCGAACGGCCACCACCGAACTGGCGGATTTGCATCTGGCGCTGCGGCCCGGCTCCGATACCATTCTTTTTAACGGTTTGCTGGTCTGGCTGGCGGAGCATAAGGCCATGGATGACCGATTCATTGCCAATCATTGCCAGGGCTTCGACGCTACCCTGGCCGCAGCGCAAGCAGCGGCGCCCTCTGTGGAATCGGTTGCCAGGCAGTGCGATCTTGAGGTCGAAGAGGTGGAAACCTTTTACCAGTGGTTTGCGGACACGCCCAGAACCGTGACCGGATTCTCTCAGGGCATCAATCAATCGGTGGCGGGTACGGATAAAGGCAACGCCATTATCAACTGCCATCTGGCCACCGGGCGCGTGGGTAAGCCCGGCGCCGGCCCTTTTTCCCTGACCGGTCAGCCCAATGCCATGGGGGGCCGGGAGGTAGGCGGGCTGGCGAATACCCTGGCGGCGCACATGGATTACGATGCCCCCGGAGCGCGGGATCGGGTTCAGCGATTCTGGGGTTCCAGCGCCATCGCCGCCGGCCCCGGCCTGAAGGCCGTGGATATGTTTGAGGCGGTGCACCGGGGCGATATTAAAGTGCTCTGGATCATGGGTACTAATCCTGCCGTCAGCCTTCCGGATTCCCTGCGGGTGCAGGAAGCGCTCGCCAAGTGCCCGACGGTCATCGTGTCTGACTGTACGGCGCTCACTGACACCAGCACCTATGCCGATATTATGCTGCCTGCCGCCGGCTGGGGTGAAAAAGACGGCACCGTGACCAACTCGGAACGTCGCATTTCCCGGCAGCGCTCGTTTATGCCGCTGCCCGCTGAGGTAAAGCCCGACTGGTGGATTATGAGCTCGGTGGCCGCGAAGCTGGGCTTCGGGGAGGCATTTGATTATCAAAGCCCTGGGGATATTTTCCGCGAGCACGCGGCCCTGTCGGCGTTTGAGAACGACGGCAGCCGGATGTTCAACATTGCCGGCCTGGCGGGGCTGTCTGACGATCAGTACCAGTCACTGACGCCCGTTCAGTGGCCGGTGCATGAAAAGGTGAACGACGCCTCGCGTCTTTATGGCGATGGCTGCTTCACCACGGACAACGGCCGCGCCCGGCTTGTCCCGGTAAACACGATTCTGCCCGCCCAGATCACCGACCCGCAAAGCCCGGTGGTGGTCAATACCGGGCGCATCCGGGACCAGTGGCACACCATGACCCGCACCGCCGCCACGCCACGGCTGTTGGCTCACCGCCAGGAACCGTTTGTGGAAATGCACCCGCAGGACATAGACCGCTATCAGGTGACACCGGGACATCTGGCGACCCTCACCCTTGAAGATGGGCGATTCATAGGCCGGGTTCGGGAAAGCCGCCAGCAGCGCCCGGGGGAAGTATTCATCCCCATTCACTGGAACCGCCAGTTTTCCTCCCACGGTATTGCGACGGTTCTGACCCGGAGTGTGACGGATCCGGTGTCCGGGCAGCCGGAGGCCAAGCATGGGGTTGCCGCCATAAGACCTTTTCGGGCCGCTTGGCACGGCCGGCTTCTGGTTCGCGCCGATCGGCCCAAACGCTGGCGTAGCGATTACTGGTGCCGCGTGCCGCTGGCCCACAGCGAAAGCTGGTGGCTGGCGGGCCGCACGCCCCTGGAGTGGCCGCAGACCGTGCCGGACTGGCTCGGTGGCCGTGCCCAGCTGGTGATGTCGGACCCCTCAGAGGGGCGCTACCGGGCCGCAAGGGTTGTGAATGGCCGACTGGAGGCGGTGCTGCTGCTGGAACGGGACCCAGCGCGCCTGCCGGATGTCCAGTGGCTGGATGCCTGCTTTGGCGAAGAACAGCTATCCGCCGCACAGCGCCGAAACCTGCTGTCAGGTCAGGACGTGGAAGTGGAAGACACCGGGGCCATCATATGCAGCTGCTTTCAGGTCGGGGAGAAACAGATTGATCGTGCGATCGGCGAGGGTAAAGTCGATGTCCAGTCATTGGGAGCAGCGCTTAAATGCGGCACCAACTGCGGCTCCTGTATACCTGAATTGCGCCACCTGATTGAGGAAGCGCAACTGCCTGATCCGGTGGCCGCTGATTAATGATTCATCCACTGCCTTTGCGAAGCAGCTGCATGGGAACCCGATAGCGCACACCGCGGGACAGCCCGGTGCCGCGAACGGTGCAGGTTTTCCGGTTCACCCGAAGAATCTCGCCCTCGCGCTCGCCGCGGCCAGCCGCAAACGACACGGACTCGCCGACCACCCAGTTTGCCCGATCTATTGTCGGATCCGGCAGCGCAAAGCCGTCTGGGGATAACGGTAGCTCATGCCGGGCGGCCAGATCTGACAGTGCTTCCCGTGCCTCCCCGGCGCGCCCGCTGGCGTGAAGATCATCCAGAATCCGGTAAAAATGTCGGTTATGCACAGACCCCCGAAACCGCTGGCCCGCGCTGTGCTGCAACAGATGGGCAAACTCATGGCAACAGGTATGGGCCAGCAGATTAAGCGGGCTCAGCTGTCCATCAAAATACCCCCGCTGCTGGATTTCCCGGCCAGACAGCCAGCCACTGGCGGTTTCAGGCCTGTGCTTGGCCTCAATCATCCGCGCACCATAGGTGATCTGGTGCTGCCCGCTATGGGGATCAAACCGGTGATAGGTCGCCTGGCCAGAACCTACGCGGCAAACAAGTTCACGGCAGGAAGACGACCAGAGAACCTGTTCGGTAACGGTGCACATCAGTTCGCCGAGTGCGCGGGCGTTTTGTAGGTGCTGGGGCTTCATGCTATTCAATGAGATGGGGTTTCTCTGATCTTGGGTAATTGAATCACTCAAGGTTAACGGTCGGATAGTGTATTGGCTATAGCCTGTGGGTTCGATGTTGTTTAGAGTCTCTCCACATTTTGTGTAGTGGTTGTTTCAGGAGACGCTTTTCCATCATGAATGCCGAACAACTCAAACAACTTGAAGATGATTTGTGGTCCGCTGCCGATAACCTACGGGCCAATTCCGACCTCAAGTCCAGCGAATACGCCACCCCGGTACTCGGGCTGATCTTCCTGAAATTTGCCGACAACAAGTACAAGCGCGCAGAGGCGGCCATTACCAAAGAACACGCCGCGATGCAGGGTACCCGTCGAGAAAAGCAGGTGTCTGAAATAGCCATCGAAAAGTGCGGTTTCTATCTGCCGGACCACGCGCGCTACAAGCACCTGCTTGAGCTTCCCGAAAAGGAAGATCTGGCCAAAAAAATCAAGCAGGCCATGGAAGCCGTCGAGGAATACAAGCCTGAGCTGGACGGTATTCTGCCGAAAGACGAATACGTTGCTCTCACCCGGACCAGTAATACCCTGCTGGCGGAACTGCTGAAAAACTTCTCCAACATCCCACACGATGCCAACGGCGATATCTTCGGCAAAATCTACGAATTCTTCCTGGGCAAATTTGCCCTCAGTGAAGGCCAGAAAGGTGGCGAATTCTTCACCCCGACCTCAGTGGTCAAACTGATGGTGGAAATCATCGAACCTCACCATGGCACGGTATATGACCCAGCGTGCGGGTCGGCCGGAATGTTCGTGCAGTCCCAGCAGTTTGTGGAACGCCACCGCAGGAAACTGGACGAGTTGGGCGAAGCCCACGACCAAGACCAGCTCTACGTTTATGGCCAGGAAAAGACCCTGGATACCGTCAAGCTCGCGAAGATGAACCTGGCGGTCAACGGCTTGCGGGGCGAGATACGCCAGGCCAACAGCTACACCGAAAACCCCTTCGACGGCTTCGGCAAGTTCGACTTCGTGATGGCCAATCCGCCGTTCAACGTCGACGACGTGCCCCTGGCCTCCGTGGAGGATGATCCCCGCTTCAACACCTACGGCCTGCCGCGCAAGAAAACCAAGGCCAAAGCCAGCGAGCAGGGCAAGGAAACAGTCCCCAACGCCAACTACCTGTGGATCAACCTGTTTGCCACCTCCCTGAAGAACAACACCCCGGACAGCGGCCGGGCGGCACTGGTCATGGCCAACTCCGCTTCCGATGCCCGCCATAGCGAGGCAGACATTCGCCAGACTCTGGTCGAGAACAACCTGATCTACGGCATGCTCACCCTGCCGTCCAACATGTTCTACACGGTCACCCTGCCCGCCACCCTCTGGTTCTTCGACAGGAACAAGCAGGACGACCGCATTCTGTTCATCGACGCACGCAACATCTTCACCCAGATCGACCGGGCCCACCGGGCGTTCAGCGAGGAACAGGTCCAGAACATCGCCATTATCAGCAAGCTGCACAAGGGCAAGCGAGCCGACTTTATCCGGCTGGTGGACAGCTACTTCCGCAAGGGAATGGAACAACTCCTGGTCAACCGGGAAACCGTGGAGCCGGTCAGTGAGCAGTTACTGGACGTGCTGGACGACGCCCAGGGCAAACAGGCCGTGGGTGAACTGGTCAGCCAGTGGCAGGGCCTGAAAGCCCTGCAGCAGGCCAGCGATGCCTACATCGAAACCGCCGACCTGAACCTGAGCACCCCGGAGGCCATCGAAACGGCCAACCGTACCCAGCAGGAACTGAGAGCGAAGTTCGATCCTTTCTTCCAGCAACTGCACACCGGCCTGAAGCAACTGGACAAAGTGGTGCGCCAGCACGAAAAGGCGAGAGCCGAAGAGGCTCGAAAAGCCGGCAAACGCACCACCACCGACCGCAACGCCCGCCGCCTGAAAGAGGCGTTGGAAGAACTGCACAAGGAAGTTCGCAGTGCGGAAGCCTATTACCAGCATATCCACTGGCTGCAGGAACGTTTCCCAAATGCCGAGTACGAGGATGTGACCGGGTTGTGCAAGTTGGCCACTCCGGAGGAAGTGAAAGAGCAGGATTGTTCCCTGAATCCGGGCCGTTATGTGGGGGTTGTGATTGAGGAGGATGGGAAGACTGAGGAGGAGTTCACCGACTCTCTGCTAACGTATGCCGATGAGTTAGAATTATTGAATAAGAGTTCTGACCATAATCGGGCTGTAATTTCTAACAATCTGAAAATGTTGGTGGGTGAGTAAAATGGCCAACAAACAACTCGGCGATGTTTGCGAATTTATAAATGGAGGAGCATGGAAGGAGACTGAGTATTCAGATTCGGGGATTCATGTTGTCAAAGTGACCAATATCGTCGCTGGCGAAATAGTGAAGCGTCAGGATGATAGCTTTTTGCCCGATTCAAAGTATGACAGATACCAGACGCATGAGTTAAGAGAGGGTGACATAGTGGTCGCCACGGTTGGCTCCCATCCAACGCAGCCCGGCTCCGTTGTTGGAAGAACGACGAGAGTAAATCGCACTTTTGCTGGCTCGTTTCTCAACCAGAATGCTGTTTGCTTGAGATTTCCAGAAGGTGGCGAGGTTTGTTCGGAATATTTTGCATATCTCACGAAAACTGTGTTGTTTAAGCATCATATCGAATCACGGGCCAAAGGAAGCGCGAACCAAGTTCGAATGGGTATCGGTGAGCTAAAGAAATTCGGACACAGCTTTCCGACGCTTTCAGTTCAGAGGAAAATCGCTGCAGTACTGCGAGCCTATGACGACCTGATCGAAAACAACAAACGCCGTATAACCCTGCTGGAAAACATGGCCGAGGAAATTTACCGCGAGTGGTTTGTGCGGTTCCGGTTTCCGGGGTGGCAGGAGGCGGAGTTTGAGAAGGGGCTTCCGGTTAATTGGCAAGCGGTTGGCCTGGGCCAAATTGCTAAATTTGTGATGGGGCAGTCACCAAAATCTGAATTTTATAATCGTAATGGCGATGGTCTGCCATTCCATCAGGGCGTGGGCACCTTTGGTAAGCGTTTCCCTACAAATGATATCTATTGCTCAGTCACGGGAAGGGAGGCGAAAGCCGGCGATGTACTTTTTAGCGTGCGAGCGCCTGTTGGCCGGCTGAATATCGCGCTGGAGCGCTTGGTGATTGGCCGAGGCTTGGCAGCAGTGCGTCACCATCGTGATTGTCAGTCTTATCTTTACTACCTTTTGTCAACGGCATTTAGCAACGAGGATATCATCGGGAACGGTGCGATATTTAATGCAGTCGGGAAAGATGAGCTTCTGAGTTTTAAGGTGCTCTCGCCGTCGGGTGAGCTGGTTGATGCTTTTGAAAAGCTGGTGAGGCCGATAGACGATCAGATTTCAGGCCTTATCCGGCAAAATGAGGTCTTGGAGAAAACGAAAAACGAACTCCTACCCCGCCTGATCTCCGGTAAACTCTCTGTGGAAAACCTGGATATCCAGTTCCCGCCCTCAATGCAGACCGATTCGTCGAACAGTGCCGACGAAGCCGCCGCTTGAACCCTAAACCCTAATCAGACAAACTGTCACCAGATATTAATAAGTGGTGACGATTTGTCTGGTTCCGGCTCGGCCCGATCTTCCCGGGCACAACTCCAAATTCTGTTCCGCCAGCACGGCGGCCAGTTGCGCCTGAGCGAGGCCCTGGCCCGGGGCTTTAGTCGGTACCAGTTCTATCAGCTTCGGGACGAAGGACTGATAGAGCCGGTCAGCCGTGGTCTCTACCGGCTGGCGGATCTGCCCCCGATAGAAAATCCGGATCTGGTGGCCGCCGCTTCCCGCTTTCCCCATGCGGTGCTCTGTCTGATTTCCGCACTGGACTGGCACGGCATCACCACGCAGATTCCCCGCCAGGTGCATCTGGCAGTAGCGCGGGATGCCCGCCTGCCGGTTCTGGAGTATCCGCCGGTGGCCGGTTACCGGTTTTCCGGGCGGGCTTTTAGCGAGGGTATCGAGAGGGTAGAGGTGGATGGCATCACGCTTCAGGTTTACAACCCGGAGAAAACCCTGGCGGACTGCTTCAAGTTCCGCAACCGCATTGGCATGGATGTGGTGCTGGAGGCATTGGAGTTTTACCGCACCCGGAAAACCTTCCGGCCAGGCAAGCTCATGGAGTACGCCAGAATCTGCCGGGTCGCCAATGTCATGGCACCTTATGTGGAAGGCAGGCTGTAAATGGAATCAGTCAATCAACGGAATAACCAAAGTGAAAGGAGATCACGATGGCCAAAAACACCGCCGCGTCTGTCCGTCAGAAACTGCTGAATAAATCCCGGGAAGAAAAACGCCCTTTTCAGGAGCTGTTGCAGTATTACGCCATGGAGCGGTTTCTTTACCGGCTGAGCCAGTCGCCCCATAGCGATTATTTTACTCTGAAGGGTGCACTGATGCTCTGGGCCATGCAGGGGCCGAACAGCCGCCCGACCCGCGATATCGATATGCTGGGCCAGACCAGCAATGAACCGGAAGCGATTCTGACCCAGGTGCGTGACATTATTGCAACTGAGGTGACGGATGACGGCTTGCATTTCGATCCGGATACCCTGAAAACAGAAGCCATCACCGAAGATGCGGACTACCAGGGGTTGCGGGTGGTTTTTACCGGTTTTCTCGACAACGCCAGAGTTCCAATGCAAATGGACATCGGCTTCGGTGATCCCATATTTCCGTTCCCTTCCTGGCTGGAGTTCCCGGCCTTACTGGATTTTCCCGCGGCTCGGATCAAGTGCTACACCCCGGAATCGGCTATCGCCGAGAAATTTCAGGCTATGGTGAACCTTGGCGAGCTGAACAGCCGGATGAAGGACTTCTACGATATCTGGTTGCTCTCCCGTCAGCACGAATTCCAGTTGGAAAACCTCAAGGGTGCGGTTGAGCGCACTTTTGCAAAACGCGGAACGGAAATTCCTGAAACCAATCCGTTTTCTGCCGCTTTTGTGGACAGCAAGCAACCACAGTGGCGGGCTTTCCGTAAACGCCTTGGCCAGCCCCATGTGCCGGAGGCGTTCCCGGAGGTTGCAGAGGCGGTAGTTGAACTCCTCGGTCCCGTGATGGCGGGCACGGTTGCAGGCATCTCTGAGGAAATCTGGCACCCACCCGGTCCATGGAGTCGGCAGGCCGATGGCTAGTTTTATTTCGGAAGACAACATTGAACAGGCGCTGTTACAGCGCCTCCAGCATATTCACGGGTTCAACGTGCTGGATTGCTTTACCGCAAAGCCGGAAGACCTGAATGATGGCTCCCACCGCGCCGACAAGCGGGATGTGATCTTCCCGGTTGAGTTAAAGAAGGCCTGCCTTGATCTGAACCCCGGTATCCCCGAGAGCAAGATCGATGAAGCCATTGAACGGCTAATGAACCGGCGCACGGCCATGTCACCGATTGCCGCCAACCGGGGATTGTATGACCTGATCCGCGACGGCGTGCCGGTGCAGTTTGATGATGAGCATGGCATCAAACAGCACGAGAAGGTTCGACTGGTTCATTTTGACGATCCGAAACAGAACCGCTGGCTGGCGGTGTCCCAGCTCTGGATCAAGTCGGTTGGTCAGGCACCGAAAGCCGTTTACCGCCGCCCGGATGTGATTCTGTACGTTAACGGATTGCCTCTGGTGTTCGTGGAGCTGAAGAACTCCAATGTGCGGCTGCGTAATGCCTTCGAAGATAACCTGCGCAGTTACCGGCACGACATTCCCCAACTTTTTCACTGCAATGCCTTCTGCGTGTTGTCCAATGCCCTGGAAACAAGGGTGGGCAGTTTCACCGCTGGGTGGGAGCACTTTTTTAACTGGTTCCGGGTGGAGAGCGAGAAAGAGGCGGTAAACCGCAAGGAAATTACCGAACACGCCACCAGCCTGGAGCACGCCGCAGACGGCCTGTGCGAAAAGGCTCGCCTGCTGGATTACTTCGAGAACTTTATTCTGTTTCACAAGGGTGAAACCAAGATCATTGCCCAGAACCATCAGTTCCTCGGGGTCAATAACGCCTATGAGCGCTTCCTCAACCGTCACGAGCACGATGGCAAGCTGGGGGTGTTCTGGCACACCCAGGGTTCAGGCAAGAGCTTTTCGATGATCTTTTACGCCCGCAAGATTTTCCGCAAGGCCACGGGCAATTTCAGTTTTGTGGTGGTCACCGACCGGCAGGACCTGGACGGGCAGATCTACCGGAACTTCCTTAACACGGAGACAGTGCGCAAGGAGGATGCCGCGCAACCGGCCAATGCGGAGGAGATGCGCAAGTTCCTTGGGCAGAACAAGAAGGTCGTGTTCACCCTGATCCAGAAATTCCGTTACGACAAGGGGCGAAAATACCCTCAACTGTTCGACCCGGATAAGGAAAACCGGGAAATCATCGTGATGGTGGATGAAGCCCACCGTACCCAGTACAAGAACCTGGCGGAAAACATGCGGGCGGGCCTGAAGGGTGCTCATTTCTTGGCGTTTACCGGTACGCCTTTGCTGGGGCGCGATCGCAAGACCAATAACTGGTTCGGCGATTATGTATCCGAATACAACTTCCAGCAGGCCATGGAGGACAACGCCACGGTACCGCTCTTCTACGAGAAGCGTGTGCCCAAGGTGCTGATCCAGAACGACGATCTGGGCGATGAATTCTACGAATTATTGGAAGACGAAGATCTGGATGAAGCCCAGCAGGAAAAGTTGGAGAAGAAGTACGCGCGGGAACTGGAAGTTATCAAACGGGACGATCGACTGGATACCATTGCCCGGGACATCGTCTATCACTTCCCACGTCGCGGTTACCTTGGCAAGGGTATGGTCATCACTCTCGACAAGTTCACCGCCGTACGTATGTACGACAAGGTGCAGCAGCACTGGAAAGACGAACAGAAACGCTTGCTGAAGCTGATCAAAGAGTCGACCAACGAGATAGAAAAGGCCCGCTACAAAAAGATCCGGGATTACATGAAAACGGTTGATATGGCCGTGGTGATCAGCGACCCGAAAGCCGACGAGGAAAGATTTGAAAAGCAGGGGCTGGATATCAAGCCCCACATTAAGCGGCTGGAGCAGCTTGATGCACACATGCACGACGTGGAGTACAACTTCAAAGATCCGGAACACCCGCTGCAACTGGTGTTCGTGTGCGCCATGTGGCTTACCGGGTTTGATGCGCCCACTGTTTCAACGTTGTATCTCGACAAGCCCATGAAAGGCCACTCTTTGATGCAGACTATCGCACGGGCTAACCGAGTGGCTTCATACCGTATCAAAGGCCACAGCGGTGACCCGGTAGAGAAGAAAAACGGCGAGATCGTCGATTACTACAATGTGTTCCGCAATATGCGTAAGGCACTGAAGGACTATGCGCAGGGAGCGGGTGGCGAGGAACAGCCCGTTCAGGAAAAATCAGATCTCTTTGAATTGCTGGATGACGCGGTTGCTCAGACATTGGAGTTCTGTCGGGAACGGGATATCGAATTGAACTCAGTGTTCGAGAAACAGGATACCTTCAAAAGCATAGGCTTCTTCAATCAGGCGGCAGATACGTTGCTGAGCAGCGAAGAATGGCGGAAGCAGTTCAATGTCTATGAGAACACAGTGACGGCCCTCTACGAGGCGTGCAAGCCGGAGATTTTCCAACAGCACGACAACCGACGCATTGCCGCCATTCAATATCTGCGGGGCGTGGTGGATGCGCTGGTAGAGCAGGCGGACATTGACGAGATCAGCCAGAAGATCTCTGAGTTGCTGGATGAGAGCGTGGTGGTGGACAACGCCGAGGCTTTCAATATCAAGGAGCACCGGGCGGAATATGAAATTGTCCAGAAAGGACAAGCCTGGGATCTCAGTAAGATCAACTACGACAAGCTTCGTGAAGACTTCAAAAAGGCGCAATACAAGCATATCGAAATTGCTGAGCTGCGAGCATTTATCGACGACAAGCTGCAGCAGCTTCTGGAGCAGAACCATACCCGTACAGACTTTGCTCAGCGGCTCCAGGAGATTATCGACAAATACAATTCCGGAAGTTCATCCGCCGATGCCTATTTTGAGGATCTGGTTGAGTACGTGGGAAATCTGGGGGAAGAATCCGAGCGCCACGTCCGCGAGGGACTGAACGAGAACGAACTGGAAATCTACGACCTTTTGAAGAAAGAAAATCTCACTAAGGCGGAAGAGCAGAAGGTGAAGTTGGCGGCCAAAGACTTGATAATCCGGCTGCTGGAAGGCCACCCCAAAGTGCTGGTTCAGGACTGGTGGAAAGATGGCCAGACTCAGCGTGCTGTGAAGGCTGCCATTGAGGAGGTCCTGGATAAGGATCTACCGGAAAGCTATGACCGGGTGGCCTTCAAGGAAAGGTGCGATAACGTATTTGAGCTGGTGATGGAGTTCGCTGCCAATCGCCGGAAATGGGTTGCATAAATCTGATGCCTCCAAAACGTCTCAGATACCAGACGAAATTGTCCTCGCCACATCTTCAAACGTGCCCTCTGGAAAGCTGAATATAAGAATGGAACTTGGGTTTTCCTCATTAATGAGGTAGCCCGTTTGATAGTTACGAACCTCTGCTGAAAACCCCGTAAAACCGGGGTATCGTCCAAGCGTTTGAGTTTCGACGGATTCAGACTCCGAGGCCGATTTTAGGGTGTTAATGAACTCAGATGTTGACGGGGCATCGGAGGGAATGGGTTCCACCCGAATGAACCCGAGCGCCTTCCCGTCGTTGAATAGCGTTATGTCATTGTTGTCGATGCGGACGGCATCGAATAAGTTTGAGCGTACCGATACAGCGTAATCCTGGCTCGGTGAGAACTGGACTGACGATGTAGAAGCGCATCCTGCCAGGATCAGAGAAAAAATGATTAATATGGCAATTTTCATTGTTCTATGACTTCCATGTTTATCGTAAAGATGCTTCCAGCAGGTTTCTGAACTGGAGTCCGCGAGTAATCTTGCAGGTGTAATTAATTTCGATGTTACCACGCATAAAAGGCTCGCCGGCTGCCCTAATCACTCGAATTGCCCACTTACGGATGCCGTTTGTTGGTGTCAGAAGGTCTTTGGGGTTTGGAACAGCATCAATCCATTTGCTGCAAACGTCAGTTTCGGTAATAAGCTGTGCCGTAAGCTCTAATGTCTGAGCGGTTATGCTGCCAGCATGATAACGGTTCGCAAACCTTTCACCGTAAAAGGCTGTGACGATTGCTTGCACTGAAGCAACGTCTTCCTCCGTGAGGTTAATGTTACTCACTATCAGGCTCCTTTTGATAGTTAACAATGCGAAGAGAGGGACCGGAGCCCCTCTCTCTATTCGCTATAGCGATATGTCGGGAAGGCTTACGCCTCGACAGGCGAACGCCAGTCGTCGGCACCTGAAGTACCGGCAACAGCGTGCTCCCAGGTAACCTTGCGGTAGGACAGGGACGCAGTGACCAGCTGGGTGAAGTCAGCGCTGGCGGTGTCCTGGCAGTGCGGCATATTGCAGTTGATGTCGATGATGGTGGCATCTTCCAGGATGGTGGAGAAGAAGTGCTCCTGCTTGCCTTCAACCGAGGTGCGGTACCACTTCAGTTCAACCTTCGGCAGCATTTCGCCAGACGCCAGTGCGTTGTACATCAGCGGGGTGGCTTTGTTCAGTGCAGAGGTGAACTTGAA